>Ga0214170_1000001_pt1 | contig 218422 bp, 176 predicted proteins | sample TroBogEpilimnion_2_FD_153008 | JGI IMG/M metagenome (GOLD analysis project Ga0214170, IMG submission 153008) | Freshwater microbial communities from Trout Bog Lake, WI - 27JUN2007 epilimnion | ecosystem: Environmental > Aquatic > Freshwater > Lake > Epilimnion/Euphotic zone | place: Trout Bog... | reverse complement strand
ACGGCTAACTTGAACGGTGCGACCGCTACGGTCACCACGCTCAACGGTGGTAACATCGCCCTGGGCAATACGGCCCTGACGGTGTCCGCGGGTACTTCCGCTGGCGTCATCTCCGGTGCGAACGGCTCGGTCACGAAGACGGGTGCGGGCACGCTGACCTTGAATGGTGCTAACACCTTCGGTGGCGCGCTGAACTTGAACGGTGGTACGATTATCCTCGGCAACACCGCTGCGGTTTCTTCGGCCTCCAGCCTCAACATCCTCAGCAGCTCGACGATTCAATACGCTTCGGGTATCACGACGGACTTCACCACTCACTTGGCTCCGATTGCTTCGGGCGTCACCCTCACGGTGAACACCAACGGCAATAACGAAACCTTGGCCTCGACCCTCGCAGGTGCGGGTAACTTCGTGAAGTCGGGCACGGGTAATCTGACCTTGTCGGGTACTAGCACGCTCTCGGGTAGCCTCACCCTGAACTCCGGTACGATTACCCTCGCCAGCGCCGGTGCGCTGGGTTCGGCGACCGTCTCGGTGGCTTCGGGTGCGACGCTCGACTTGGGTAACGTTAACCCCACGGGTGCGACGATCGTCTTGAACGGTGGCTCGGTGGCGAACACCACGTCTTACACCGGTTCGATTGCCTTCTCGGGTACGAATGACATCACCAGTTCCGCTTCGTCCTTGCCAGCAGGCGTCTTGGTCACGCTCGGTGCGGGTCAAAGCCTCAACGCAGCTGGTTTCAACCACAGTGTGGTCTATACGGGTGGTACCATCAGCGGTCTCGCAAGCTTTGCGAACAACTTGACGGTCCAAGCTGCGCTCGATGCTTCGGCCAGTGGCTTGTCCACCGGCTCGGTCAGCATCGCTAACGGCGGTGTGCTGAACCTCGGTTCGCTCTCCGTTAATAAGGATATCACCTTCGCGGGTGGTTCGCTCTCGGGTACGAACTACACGGGTAACTTGACGATGTCGGGCACGGTTTCGATCTCGCCAGCGGTCATCCCAGGTTCGGCCCACGTCACGGTGACGCCGGGCGATGTGGTGAGCGTGACGGATAACGGCTTGAACAACGCTATCACCATCTCGGGTGGTACCTTGAACTTCGGCACCTACACCTCGACGGCTCCTGTCAGCTACGCGGGTGGTGCCATCACGGGTTCGGGTTACACGGGTAACGTCAGCTTCTCGGGCGCTCAAAGCTTCACCGCGGGTAACCTCGGTGCGGGTACGCTCCAGATGACGACGGGTAACACGGCAACCTTCGGCACGGGCTTCAACAACGCGGTGAGCTACTCCGGCGGTGCCATCGTCAACGGTTCCAATTACACGGGTATCTTGACGGTGAACAACGCGGTGAACTTCAGCGCGGCTACGAACCTCGGCGGTACCATGGTCCTCACCAGCGGCTCGACCCTCAGTGGCGTCGGCTCGGTGGGCAACGTGGTCGCTCAGTCCGGTTCGAGCATCAAGCTCGGCACGGGTCCTGGCACCTTGAACACGCAAAACTTGAGCTTCGCGGCAGGTTCTACCTACACGATGCAAGTCAAGGATAGCTCGGCTGCGGCCGGTACGGGTTATGACGTGACGAATGTTGCGGGTAATCTCGACCTCTCAGCCTTGTCCTCGGTGAACAAGATGACGCTCAAGATCGTTTCCCTCGATGCGAATAACAACGTGGGCAACGTAGCGACGCAGAACTTCGCTTGGAACAACGCTCAAAGCCTCACGCTCTTTACCTTCACGGGTAACTTGAACTTGGCGAATGGCGTGGCCATCACGGATGTGTTCTCGATCGACGCCTCGGGCTTCACCTCCACGCGTGGCGAAGCGGCTGGTTCTGATTGGTTCCAAATCTCGGCCAACACCGCCGGTGGTGCCATCGTCTTGACGGCCATCCCTGAGCCTTCCAGCTACGGCTTAGCCCTCGCTGGTCTGGCCGTGGCCGCCGCCGCGATCCGCCGCCGTCAGCAAAAGAAGTCCGCGAAATCGGCCCAGTAAGCGACGACTAGCCTAAAACGAGGGCGACCCACCAGGGTCGCCCTTTTTGTTATCCCCAAATGGTCCGAGAACTGCTTGGATGGTAAAGAATTGCATCGTCCTCCCGCCTTTTATCCTAACAACTTTGGCTGACTCATGAATCGTCTTTTCGTCGAGAAGAAACCTGGCTTCCGCTCCGAGGCGGAACACTTGCGCGCTGACTTGCAGGTTTCCCTAGGGATTTCAGGGCTGACGGGCTTGCGCCTGCTGCAGCGCTACGATGTGGAAGGGGCCACCGAGGCGGCCATCCGCCAAGCGATTCCTACGGTCTTTGCCGAGCCGCCCGTGGACGATGTCTACGAGGAGTGTTTCCCGCTCGCAGCTCATGAAGTGGTTTTTGGCGTCGAATTTTTACCGGGGCAATTTGACCAGCGTGCCGACTCGGCCGCCCAGTGCCTGCAAATCGTCTGTGGAGGAGATCGTCCAGCCGTAGCCGCAGCCCGCCTTTACGTTTTGAGCGGTGACTTGAAGGAGGGTGAGGTGGCCCGGATTAAGTCCTACCTGATTAATCCCGTGGATTCTCGTGAAGCGAGTTTGGCTAAGCCGACTTCCTTGCGTCGGGCAGCGCCCACGCCCGCTGCGGTCGCGAGCTTAACCGGGTTTTTACAATTAGATGCCGAGCGTTTAGAGGCGTTGCGTAAATCCTTGGGCCTGGCGATGTCATCCGCCGATCTTAGTTTCTGCCAAACGTATTTCCGCGATGAGGCTAAACGCGAGCCGACGCTGACCGAAATCAAACTGCTCGATACCTATTGGTCCGATCACTGCCGTCACACGACCTTCCTCGCGAGTTTGCAAGCGGTCGAGTTCGCCGATTCGCCCTTACTGAAGCCCTTTGAGGCCGCGTGGTCGCGTTATCAAAACGTCCGCTTAGGTCTCGGCCGGAGTGGTAAGCCGATTTGCTTGATGGATCTGGCGACCTTGGCGGCGCGCGAATTAAAGCGCACGGGTCAACTCGATGACCTCGAGCCTTCCGAAGAAGTGAACGCAGCCTCCATCGTGGTGCCGATTGAAATCGATGGGCGGTCCGAAGAGTGGTTGGTGATGTTTAAAAACGAAACGCACAATCACCCCACGGAAATTGAACCTTTCGGTGGGGCGGCCACCTGCTTAGGCGGTGCCATTCGCGATCCGCTCTCGGGTCGGGCTTACGTGTATCAAGCGATGCGCGTGACCGGCGCGGCCAATCCCTTGACGCCGTTAGCGCAGACGTTGCCCGGTAAATTATCGCAGCGTAAAATCACCACCGGTGCCGCGGCAGGTTACTCTTCTTACGGTAATCAAATCGGTCTCGCGACGGGTTTGGTTTCGGAACACTATCATCCTGGCTATGTTGCCAAGCGAATGGAAATCGGCGCCGTGGTCGCTGCCGGTCCACGTCGTTGCGTGCGCCGTGAAGCCCCAGTGCCGGGCGACGTGATTGTCCTCGTCGGCGGCCGGACGGGTCGCGATGGGGTAGGGGGCGCGACGGGTTCTTCCAAGGAACACACCGAGACTGCGCTGCAGAATTCAGCTGAAGTGCAAAAGGGCGATGCGCCTACGGAACGCAAATTGCAACGCCTCTTCCGCCAAGAAGCGGTGAGCGCTTTGATCAAGCGTTGCAACGACTTTGGTGCCGGCGGGGTGTCGGTGGCGATTGGCGAATTAGCACCTTCGTTGCACATTCACCTCGATCGCGTGCCCTTAAAGTATGACGGCTTGGATGGCACCGAAATCGCTTTGTCGGAATCGCAAGAACGCATGGCCGTGGTGCTGAGCCCTCAAGATGTCGCCGCGTTCTTACAAGCTGCGCAGACCGAGAACTTAGAAGCCGTCGCGGTCGCTGAAGTCACGAACACCGGTCGCCTCATCATGGAATGGCGCGGTCAACGCGTGGTGGATATCGCTCGCGACTTCCTCGATACGAATGGCGTGATGCAAACGGCGACGGTGAAAGTGACCGCTCCGGATGCGGCCCGTCACCCCTTCTTGCCACATGCAGTGCCCACTGCGGCCAGTTACCAAGCGTGTTTAACCGCTTTGCCGCAGGCCGCGCAGCGCGGGATGGTCGAACGCTTTGATGCTTCGATTGGTTCCAACACTGTGCTCCATCCTTTTGGGGGTGCGACGCAGACGACGCCGCAAGAGGCGATGGCCGCAAAGTTGCCGGTGCTGCAGGGCAAGACGGATGACTGCACCATCATGGCTTACGGCTTTAATCCTGAGGTCGCACAATGGTCTCCAGGTCACGGAGCGGTGTGTGCGGTGGTGGAGTCATTGGCTCGTTTAACCGCTGCGGGGGGCAATCCCGCCCGGGCACGTTTAACGCTCCAAGAATATTTTGAAAAGTTAGGCCAAGATCCCTCGCGCTGGGGCAAACCTTTCGTGGCCTTGCTCGGGGCCTTCGAAGCGCAGTTAACGTTCGGCACGGCCGCCATCGGGGGTAAGGACAGTATGTCGGGTTCCTTTAAAGACCTTGATGTCCCGCCGACGTTGGTGTCGTTCGCCATCGTGCCAGGCAAAGCCAGCCAAGTGGTGTCGGCGGAATTTAAACAAGCGGGTTCGACGGTAGTCTTGATCGAAGCCCCGCGTACGGACACGCACTTGCCCAACCTGAGTTTGGTACGCGAACACTTAGTTGCCGTCCACGCCTTGATGGTCGCGGGTAAAGTTCGGGCCGCCACGGCGGTACGTCAGGGCGGCGTTGGCCACGCCTTGGCTCGCATGAGCTTTGGTGGGCGTCTCGGGGTGAATTTAACGCAAGCCCCCGGCACTGACTTCTTCGTGCCCTCGTATGGTTCGCTGATTTTAGAAGTCGCCGCGGCTTCCGACCTCGGTGCCTTGCCGCACCGTGTTTTAGGTCAGACGACGGCTCAAGCCGACATCGCTTGGCCCGGCACAAAGGTTGCCATCGAATCCTTGCTCACGGCGACGGAAGCGGTCCTGGAACCGATTTTCCCCACGAAGGCCAGCGAGCCTGCGGGCACGCCCGAGAAACTGACCTTCACCACGCGCTCGGGGCTTAAGCCCAAAGTCCGTGTCGCTCGTCCGCGCGTCATCATCCCCGTGTTCCCTGGCACGAATTGCGAATACGACACCGCACGGGCTTTCCGCGAAGCGGGTGCGGAACCGGAAATTTTAGTCCTGCGTAATTTGCACGGCCAAGCGCTGAGCGAATCGTTGCAAGCCCTGGCTGCCGCCTTGCGTCGCTCGCAAATCCTCATGATTCCCGGAGGCTTCTCCGCCGGCGATGAACCCGATGGTTCGGGTAAATTTATCGCGGCCATCTTCAAGTCCCCCGTGGTGCGGGAGGCGACGATGGAACTCTTGAAGTCGCGCGATGGTTTGGCCCTTGGGATTTGCAACGGCTTCCAAGCGTTGATCAAGTTGGGCTTGGTGCCGTTTGGCGAAATCCGCGACGTCGAAGCCAGCGCCCCGACGCTTTTCTACAATCGCATCGGGCGCCACATCTCGCGCTACGCTCACACGCGTGTGGCTTCGGTACAATCGCCTTGGCTGAGTCGCATGGAAGTGGATCAAGTGCACACCATCCCGCTTTCGCACGGCGAAGGGCGCTTCATGGCCCAGCCTGCGGTGTTGGCTGATTTGGTGCAGCGCGGCCAAGTGGCGTTCCAGTATTGCGACGCCCAAGGTCGTCCGTCCAACGCCATCGAATTTAACCCGAATGGTTCCGACGCCGCTGTCGAAGGCATCACGAGTCCTTGCGGACGCGTGTTAGGCAAGATGGGGCACTCGGAGCGTTGTGGAGCTCACGTGGCCAAAAATATTCCGGGCAATAAATTCCAGCCGCTCTTCCAAGGCGGCGTGGATTACTTTGCCTAATTATTTGGCCCGGAGTTTTTCAAACGCCGCCAACGCCCGATCCCGACCTTCGATCAAGCCCACCAAGGGCTTGGGGTAATCCTTGTCCAAGGTAATCCCCGCGGCCTTGAGCACGTCGGCGGGGGCATTCCAAGGTTCGTGAATCCATTCGGCGGGGAGGTGTTTTAATTCCGGTACCCAGTGGCGCACGTAATCGCCCTCGGGGTCGAACTTCTTGCCCTGCAACACCGGGTTGAAGACGCGGAAGTACGGTGCCGCATCGGCCCCGCAACCGCCGGCCCATTGCCAGCCGAGGGTGTTCGCGGCCAAGTCGGCATCGACGAGGGTGTCCCAATACCACGCGGCGCCCGCCTGCCAGGGTTGGAGGAAATGTTTCACCAAGACCGAAGCCGCAATCATGCGCACGCGGTTGTGCTGCCAGCCCGTGTGCCATAACTGACGCATCCCGGCATCGACAATCGGGTAACCCGTGCGACCGCGTTGCCACTCGCGCAGGAGTTTGGGGTCGGGTGACCATGGGAAGGACGCAAACTCGGCGCGCAAGGGTTGCTCGGCGGTGTGCGGGAAATGGTAAAGTAAGTGGTACGCGAATTCGCGCCAGCCGACTTCGGCGATGTACTTGATGCCGCCAGCGGAGGCGTCTTGGCTGGCGGCGCGCACGGCCGCTACGATTTCGAGCGGCGAGATTTGGCCCCAATGCAAGTAGGGTGAAAGTTGCGACGTGCCGTCGAGCTTGGGGATGTCGCGGTCTTGCGGGTATTGCTTAATCGCTTCGCGGACGAAATTTTTCAACCGATGCTCCGCGCCGGTGCGCGTAGGTTTCCAGTGCGTTTTAAAACCGCTGTCCCATTTAATCTTGGGCAGGAGTTTTAATTTGGCCAGGGGGACGCTGGGGAGCGATGAGCCGCTGGACGGGAGTCGCTTGGGCGCGGGTAGGGGCTCCTCGAATTTTAAATTCGCTAAACAGTTTTTCCAGAACGGCGTGAAAACTTGGAACGGATTGCCCGACAGGTTTTTAATCTGGTGCGGATCGTGCAAGAGGTTGCCGTTGAAGGAGTCGACCGTGATACCTTGATTGCGCAGGACGGTTTTGATTTCGGTGTCGGTGGCGAGGTGGTGCGGTTCGTAGCGGCGATTCCACACCACGCGGGTCGCGCCCGTTTCGGCGAGGAGCGCTTGCAGAACTTTGAGACTCGGGCCTTCGCGTAAAATCAGTTGGCCACCCACGGCTCCCAGTTGGGCGTCTAAATCTTCTAACGCGTGGTGCAGCCACCAACGCGACGCACCCCCCGCGGGCCAACGACCATCCCCCGCGGGGTCGTGGATGTAGACGGCGATGACAGGCCCGCCTGCTTGCACGGCGGCGTGCAGGGCGGGGTTGTTAGCCAAGCGTAGGTCTTGGCGGAACCAGACCAAGGTGGGGGTGGAGGACGGCATCTTGGGCTGGATAGGGGGTAATGGCCCTTAGAACGCCCTTTAGGGACGTTTTAGGGCCAAAGGCTTACCAAGCGTAGGATTGCTGCTTTTTGACCCGGCAGGCGAATTCTACGAGTAATTGGACGCATTGCTCGACGACCTTGAGGTCGACGACTTCCCCAGGGGTGTGCATGTAGCGCAGGGGGATGGAAACCAGGCCGCAAGCGACCCCTGCATGGGCCATTTGAATGGCGCGGGCATCGGTGCCCGTGGGGCGTGGCGCGGCTTCGATTTGGTAAGGGATGCCCAGGGCCTCGGCGGCTTCGACTAATTGGTCGTACACGAGTGGGTTGATGTTCGGGCCGCGGCTGATGATGGGGCCACCCGAGAGCGAGGCGCGACCGAACTTGCGGTTGTCGGCATCGGGGTGATCGGTGGCGTGGCCGACGTCGACGGTGATTGAGACGTGTGGGTTGATGGCTTGGGCGGCGACTTGGGCGCCGCGCGTGCCGATTTCTTCTTGGGTCGTGGCGACGGAGGCCACGCGGGCGACGAGGCGTTTGTCGGTGGCCAAGCGGCGGAAGGCTTCCATGCACACATAGGCACCTGCTTTGTCGTCAAAGGCGCGAGCCACGCCAATCGTGCCGCGTAAAATTTCGGGACCGTCGGCGTACACCGCGGGGTCGCCGATGCGCACGATGCCCAACGCTTCGGTGCGATTGTTCACGCCAATATCAATCCACATGTCATGACGCTCGGGGACGCGCTTGCGGTCTTCGGGCGAGAGTAAGTGAACGGCGCGTTTGCCCGTGATACCTAACACCGGACCATTGCGCGTTAAGATGTGGATGCGACGACCCGAGGGAATCACGTGGTCGTGACCGCCGAGGAATTCAAAATACAAAAAACCTTTTTCATCCACGTGCGAAATCTGGAGGCCGATTTCGTCGATGTGGCCGGCAAACATCAACGTCGGGCCGCGTTGGCCATCGAGGATGGCGATGCGATTACCGAGGGCATCGCGCTGGTAGTGGTCGGCCACGGATTCCACGTAGCTATCGACGACTTTTTGGGCCGCGAATTCATGCCCCGTGGGCGATTTGGCTTCGAGGAGTTCTTGGAGAAAGGCGGGGTAACCCGAGGCAGGAGCAGATTTTTTGGCCATGCCGGATTGGTAGGGATAAAATCCCAAAAGACAAGCGACGGCCCCAGTCCGCGCGGGCTTATTTTAAGGGGCAACCGGAAGTTAATTCAGTCGGGGCTCCCGTGAAGGAGAGCTTCTTGTCCGTGGTGCGACCTAATTGGGCCAAGCTGGCGCTGAGTTCTTGGAGAATGCGGGCACTGTAGCCGGGGTTGGCCTTGGTGATGAGACCGTTGGGCGCTACCAACACGGTGCCGGCACTGCGTTCGGCTCGATAGGCCGTACTCACGTTGCCGTCGGGATCTGCGATGATGGGGAAGTTCGGGCCGACGGTTTGGGTCCAAGTTGCGGCGGTGGCGTCGTCGGCATTGATCACGCCCAAGACTTTGGCACTGCCGGCGTAGGCTTGTTGGAGTTGATTGATAAAGACCGCGGCGTCGCGAGAACACGGACATTCTTTTTCAATGAAGTAGAGCAAGAGTGGCTGACCCGCGGCGTAGCTGGTGTTCGTCACTGTGCGGCCTTGGGCATCTTGCCAACTGAAGGGGGCGGCTTGCGTTTGCGTGAGTTGCGCGGCGACTTTGATCAACTGGGCGGTGAGGGGGTGTTCCGTTTGGGCACGGAAGCGAATGGTGCCGTCTTTCTCGCGCTTAATTCCCTCGGGATTCGCGGAGACTAAGAACTGTCCCATCATCCCGCCATCTTCATGGTTCGCCATGTGGCAGTGATACATGAAGGGGTCGGTGTCGCTGGCGAAATCTTCAAACTTGGCGACGAACGTAACCCACCCACCGCGCGGTAGGTAAGCGGTGTCTTTCCAGCCTTGTTCAAACTCGGGCACGGTGCCGTCGCTGCGGGCAATGATTTTAAATTGCACGTCGTGCACGTGGAAGGAGTGACCAAAAATATTATTATTGGTGATGGTCCAGGTTTCCGTGGCCCCGAGCTTCACCACGAAATTATTCTGGTGCATGTCGAAGGACTTGCCATCGAACTTAAAGAACGGCCGGCCATCGGTGACACTGATTTGGCGCTTGGCGCTGGCCTCCGCCGCCACGGGGAAGCGGTTGGTTTTGAGCGTTGCGGGGAGTTGCGTGATGCGCGGGTTGGTGGCGTTGCTGACGAGGCAGTGCAGCACCCGGAAATCTTTATTATTTAAGAGACTCCCATTGGCCCCGCCTTGATCGGGCTCGCCGCCCGGAAAACCAAAACTCTGATTGGAGTTATACGCCATGAGGTCGAAACTCGAGCCAGGTTTGTCGGCACTGAGGTCGACTAAGATTTCCGCCCGTTCTCCGACCATCAACCGAATCCGTTTCAGCGGAATGGGTTTGTCGACCAAGCCCCCATCGGTGGTGATTAAATAAAACGGCCGTTGGTCGCTAAATCCTAAAATATAACCGCGTTCGATTTCGGCGTTCAGAATGCGGAGGCGCACCCACTGGGCGGGTAGTTTGGTTTGGGCGTCCATGACGCCATTCACGAGCCCGTAGTCGCCGTATTTATCGTTATCGCCAGCGTAGGTGAATTGGTTGCTGTTGTTAAAGCGACGACTCGTGAGCACCAACGGAATGTCGTCGACGCCGTAGGTGCGGGGCAGGGCGAGTTTGGCTTCTTCCGCGTCGCGGATGATGATTAACCCCGTGGCCCCAAGGGCCATTTGCTTCTGCGTGGTTTCGTGCGGGTGCGGGTGATACCAGTAAGTGCCGGCGTTATTTTTAACGATCCAACTCGGCGTCCAAGTCGCGCCTGCGGCGATCACTTGATGCGGCCCGCCATCGGTGAGCGCGGGGAGGTGCAAGCCATGCCAGTGGACGGTGGTGGGTTCGGTATAATTATTTTTAAAATTAATCTGCACCTTTTCGCCTTGGTTGAAGACCAACGTCGGCCCCATGAAATTAGCCCCGTTATAGCCGAGCGTCGGCGTGGCAGTTTCGGCATACTTCATCGTCCCCGCCGCTAAGGTGAGGTTGTAGTTTGGTCCCGTGAGCAGGGGCGGAATCCAGAGGTCTTTGAGCGTGTGCTCGGTGATGACTTTGCCGGATGGGCCGCGTCGGCCCCCGCCAGGTCCGCCGCCGGGAGGACCATCGGGACGACCTCGGCCAGGCGGGCCGCCTTTGCCAGGGCCTGGAGGTCCGTCGTTATTGCCGTCGCGGGGGCGTGGGGGCCTGCCAGGGTTATTAGGATCATCGGCCTGTTGTCCTGCCAAGGGGGCAGACGAAAACACCACCAGCATCGCTAAGACCGCGACGACGAGGCCGAGCCAACGCCAAGTGAACTTCATGGTCTAATCATAACAAACCCCGCCTTAATTGGACATTAAGACGGGGTTTGGGAGCGAGTTAACCTGACGACTTATTTGCTTAAATCGTGCAGCTTCACGTTCTTGAACCAGACTTCGTCGCCGTGCTCTTGGAGCAAGATGTGGCCTTCTTCCCACTCGCCGAAACCTTTACCATACTTGGGGTCGGAGTACTTGCTGAGCTTCACGAGCTGACGGAATTCGTCGGTGTGACGGTTATACGACACGACCAAGCGACCGTTGAGCCAGTGTTCGACGTGGTTGCCATCGCTGATTACGTAAGCGTTGTTCCATTCGCCAATCGGATTCACGCGCTTATTTTGAGCGGTGATTAAATCGTAGAGCGAACCGCAAGTACGGTTGCCATTACGACCTAACTTGGCGTCAGGGTGGACGGCGTCATCGAGCATTTGGAATTCAGGACCAAACGCCGAACCTGCACCTTTGTTGAGGTCAGGCTGGACATAGTATTTCAAACCGCTGTTCGCCCCGGTGGTTAATTTGAAGTCTACGCTGACTTCGAACTTCTTGTACTGCTTAAGGGTGACGATGTCACCGGCAGCAGCCGATTCCTTGCCACCCGAGGAGGCCGTGCGGAGCGTGCCGTCGACGACGGACCAACCCGATTGCGGGAAGTTCGGACCCTTGGCGGAGCGCCAGCCTTCGTGCGTCTTACCATCAAAGAGCAAGACCCAGCCATCTGCTTTTTCCGTGGCACTGAGAGTGTTGTCGGTAATCGGCGTAATATTGACGTTGCGGAATTGGACCGTAGCCCCCGCGACGTCTTTGTTCTTACCAATGCCGTGCACTTGGAAGGCGATGAAGCCCGTCAAGTAGCCATCGTCGCGCACGTCCACGCGCTGCTCGCCATTGAGCCAGGTGCGGATGCGGTTGCCGTTGGCTTCAACTTTAACGTGATTCCACTCGCCGACTTTCGTCAGACGACGACCTTGTTCTGAGAAACTGACCGAGTCACCACCGCCAAAACCAGGGACAATCCAGCCGCGACGGCCTTCTTCGTAGAGACCCGCCGTCCACTGACGAGGCTTCTTGTCGACGGAGTTGAGGTTCTTGGTGTTGGTGTCGATTTCAGCCTGATAGCCATGCACGCGGCCTGCGGGAACCTTGGCGGTTTTGCCCTTGGCGTCGGTGTAGGTGACGTCGTGGTCGAACGCGTGCGAACGGATTTGCACGCCCGAGTTCAAGCGCTCGTCGTCGAGGAAGTCATACTCCAAGACGAAATTGCCGTACTCTTGGTCGGTGGCTAAGAAACTGTTGGGAACGTCGACAACGGCGGTGCCCGTGAGGATGCCGTTGTTGTAAGCGTATTGGGCTTTGCCGCCTTTAACGGAGAAGCCCGTGAGGTCTTTGCCGTTGAAGAGCGGTTGGCTGTCGCTGGCGCTGTTCACGCTTTGGCAGGCCACAAAACTGAGGCCACAGAGCGATAAACACGCGAGGGTGGTGAGGGTTTTTTTCATGAGTTTTGGATTTTAGAAATAAAGAAGCGAAGTCACCGGTAGGTAACTTCGCTTCTGAAGGTTAATTAAAACGTGGTGGGAATTTCGAAGCCCTTGCGGCCCGTGCGCTTGGCCACGAGGTCGGCGTTAGCCGCAGCGGCGTTGGCACCAGTGAAGAGTTCGGTCTTCGTGTCCACCGTGAGGGGCGCACCGAGGATGGCCTTGGTTTCGTCGAGCTTCACGCCGTTCACGCCGAGGTGATCTTGCATGCGCGAGAAAGCTTCGGCGAGACCCGAGCTGGACTTGATGGCGTCGTTGATTTCGCCCGCGCTCTTCTTCGCGCCTAAGCGGAAGGAGATGTTGGCGGAGTGAACTAAAGCCGTGGACAAGAAGCACTCGCGCACAGGGGCGTGAATGTTTTCGGCCGAACCCTTGCGGATGCACTCCACCCAGTTGGCGTGGTGACCCGAAGCGCCGCCGCTTAAGTCGACTTGTTCAATCGCCTTACCGTAGGACTTCACTTGGTTGCCGTCCTTGTCGTAAACTTGAGCCGAGTTGTAATCGGGCACCACGATGGTGGCGTTTTCGCACTCGACGATGATACCGATTTCAGGCGAGCGCTTGAATTTACCGAACTTGTCGGAAGGACCGTCGATCTTGCCATTCGCCGTTAAGCCACGGACTTCCGTGATGAGCGGAGCGTGGGCGTAATTGTGAATCGAGATGAAGGTGTTGGGCGTTTCGGCGCAATCGGAGTAACCGAAGCGACCGCCCACGGAGACGACTTCCGGAGCCACTTCATGGGTGTTCAAGAACCAGCGAGCGATATCGATTTCGTGAATCGCTTGGTTGCAAAGGTCGCCACCACCGTAGTTCCAGAACCAGTGCCAATCGTAGTGCACCGCGCCGGTGCTGGTGGTTTCATTCACCTTGTCGGTTTGGTTGCCGCGGATGGATTCTTGGATGTCCGCAGGGCCGTGCCACAAATCGTAATCAATGTTGGCAGGGATTTCATGCTTCTTGGCTGGACCAATGGACTTGCGGCGCTTGTAGCAGATGGCGCGAGCGACTTTTACTTTGCCGTACACGCCCGCATGCACGTCTTTGATGGCGGCGCGGATGCCTTGACCCGAGCGGCTTTGCGTACCGGCTTGGACGATGAGCTTATCGAAGTGCTTCGAAGCGGCGACGAGTTGTTGGCCTTCGAAGATATTGTGCGAGAGGGGTTTTTCGACGTAGAGGTGCTTGCCCGCTTGTAAGGTCCAGATACCTTGGAGGGCGTGTTGGTGATTCGGAGAAGCAATCGAGACTGCATCGACTTCGCCGCTTTCCAACATCTTGCGGATGTCGGTGAAGCCCTTGGCGTTCGGGTGGCTCTTCAAGCCTTTGGCGACCACATCGGAGTCGACATCGCAAAGGGCTGCGATGCGGACGCCTTTGATCTTGCCGAGCTCTTTGAGGTGCTCGGAACCGCGACTACGGAAGCCGACTACACCCACGCGCAAGTCGCTGTTCGCCCCAGAAACTTGGGCGTACGAGCGCGCGCTGAGGCCGAGAGCGGCCGCAGCCAAGGCGGAGTTTTTAATGAAGTGACGACGATTGAGTGGAGACATCATGATGACTTTTGGGGTAATAGTGCGGAGCATAAGGAGACAGCCGGAAGGTCGAGACTGTTTCCCAATTATTTGCTCAATTTTACAAAGGGGGCTGTCCTGGGGGCCGGCGGGGGTACTGACGTGATTTTACGACCTAAGATGCTGGACCGCATATACTTAGATTATTAATATGAAAAAACCCCGGAGGGGAGCCGCCGGGGTTTGCTGAAATTTAAGCTTATTTAACCGTTCTTAAGTACTCCCGGATGGCCTCAAATTGGTCCGGGCCTTTGCCTTCGAGTTGATCCGTAATGGCGGTCACGCCTTCAGGGTCAGCGTACTTGGGCATCTTGGTTTCGGGGTCGATGCGCACGGGCGCCAAGACCCAGCGTTGGAAATAACCTTTGCGCACGCGTTCGATGGTTTGGACGAAGTTGATAGCTGGAGCTTCAAACACCGCGGTGGGTGGGCGATCGCCTAAGCCGTGACACGCGATGCAATTAAAGCCGCCATCGTTGCCGACGAGCGTCTCGCCAATTTTGGCTTTTTCTAAATTTGGTTCGGGCTCGGCAGGTTCCACCGTGGAGAAACCATGTTGGTGGGCGAGGCCGCTCGCTAAGTTAGCCGCCGTGGCGTGGGCGAAGCCGGGCATGCGACCGATCAACCAAGTGCGGGGTTTGTAAGTGACTTCGCCCGCGATGAACGAAGTCATCCATGCCGTCTTTAATTTTTCGCCCTGCCAGGTGAGGGCGGGAATGGGCGCATCGGGCACGGGATCGCCTTCTTGGTGTTCCTTCGCCGGGACGGCGTCGCGTAATTTTTTGCACTCGTTATCCAATTGTGCCCAGCGACTGATTTTGCCGTCGCGGGCGTGACACGCGGTGCATTGGAGATTTTGGATTTGGCGCTCCGCAAATTCGTCGGGGGTGTCTTGTTGCAAGGAGTTTAAATCAGTGGCGAGGAAACTGAGCAGGGCTTGGCGTTGGGCGGCGGCGAAATGGAAATCGGGTGCGGTACCGCGGGCTGCAGGTTCTTCAGCTAAGCAACCGCGGGCGTGGTTTTGTAAGATCTTGCTGAGCGGAGGTTGGGTCGTGGGAGGCATGCCCGCGTGGCAATTCAAGCAACCCGAGGTGGCGAGTAACGTGGCGCCGCGCGTGGCATCCCCGACGAGGGCGGAGCGCTTGACCATGCGTCCACGGGCGAGGAGGTAATGCGCCAGTTGGCGGGCTTCGGTTTCGCTTAACCGGAAATTGGGCATCCGCGTTTGGGCGTAAGTGGCGGCGGGGTTTTGGAGGTAGGCCATCAGCGGTTCCACTTGGCCGTGGTATTTATCTTGGACGTGAGCGAGGGGAATACGGTCTCGCGTGGTCGCGTCGGGAGTTTCGTGACAAGCGATGCAACCCAAGTTGGCAAAGAGGGCACCGCCTTCGGCCGCTTGGCTCAAGTCTTTGGTCCCTTGGGCCGGGGTGGCGCCTTGGGTTAACATCGCGGCGAGGTCGGCGGCTTTTTGGGCAGCGTCGGGACCCGAAAAGAGTTTCGGCATTAAGGTGTGCGGGCGAATGGCGGCGGGGTTATCGATCCATTCCGCTAAAAATTCTGGGCGATATTTTTTGCCTAAATCCGCGAGCAGCGGGGCGCCGGGGTTGAGTTCGGGCAGGCCGCCCGTGCGCGGGATCTTCGTCGCATCAGCGTGACAAGCCGCACAGTTATATTGTGCGAAGAGGAATCGGCCGAGGCGTTGGGCTTGGGCTTTCTCTAAAACGGGATTCGTCGCGTGCGAGAACACCATGGGCGGCACAGGTTCGAGCGGGAAATTTTTTGACGACCAGTTGAGGCGGATAAACGTGTCGCCTTGGGCGGCACTGGTTAATTCAGCCGTGAGAGTGTTCGCTCCTTGGTTGAGTTCTGCGGTCTTCGCTTCCGTGTCGGTGAGCAAGACTTTGCCGTTGAGCGTTAGTTTGAACTTACCGTTGGTCTCGACGCTGAAGTTAAACGTCCCGCGGACGGGGGATTCGATGTTACCTTCCCATTTCGCGGTGAAGGGCCCCGCCGCCAAGAAGGGAGTGGGGCATTGTTGTGCCGGGACGTAGAGGGCGAGCAGACGATCCACGCGGGTATCGCTTTGGCCTTGGCTGGTGAAGGTGACTTGCAGACCTGGCTCGGCGGCCAGAGCGGGTAAAACCGCACTCGCCATGAGTGCCCAGAGGAGCGAAAAGGTGCGACCGAACATGGGCTTAATTGCGACAGGTTTCGGCGGGTTGGCAAGTATCCAGCACAAAAAAGGCCCAGCAAACGCTGGGCCTGAAAGGGAGCTGGGGGTTGAACTTACTTCACCAAGCTGCGGTAGTCTTCGCCTTGCTTTTCGGGCACGACGTTAATCGTGTGGTAAACTTCGTCGGGCAGGCGCGTGCCATCTTCGGCCTTGATGTTCATCTTCACACGAATCTGTTCGACCGGCTTTAAGCCAGCGATTTGCAGCGAGAGCGTCTTGCCGTCGGCCGAGAGTTTGACGCCTTGCACGGGCACGGTGTCATTACCCTTGGTGCCATCGAGTTTGTATTCATCGGAGCCATACGCCCCCGTCCAGTGGTAGTTGTATTGCACGACGGAGTAGTTTTGCACGTCTTCAGCCGACTTGCGATCGAGCTTGCCGGTGAAGCCAATCGTTATGCCGGCCGTAGTCACGTGCAACGTCTCGGGCAGGGTGACGGACTTGCCTGTGTAGCGCACGCGGTGAATGGCACCATCTTTAGCACCGTTGGTTTGCCAGCCGCGGAGACCCGCCGTGTAGAGTTGGCCATCAACAGGGTTGAAGCGACCGCGCATCAAGCCCGTGGTGAACTTGAGGGGGAACTTGAACGTGCCGCCTTGCATGACGTCGCCCACGGTTTCCTGGAGTACGCCGAAGAGCGAAGATTTGCCGTAGGAGAGGTACATCATGCGACCTTCGAAGGGACCCCACTTCTTGCTCGTGACCCACACTTGGCCGCCGTTCGAGTTATCAATGTCGTAAGGAATCCAGCAGAGGTGCGGGCTGTATTTCGTGGGTGCGGGCGTGCGGTGCGATAAGTCAGGGACTTCGATGAAGTCGCCAGGCTTGGAGTAGTGGATGTAGTCCACGGGCACCCAAGTGCCTTGATTGTCACCGTTGGAGATTTCGCCGTTAGGACCTACGCCCATGCCGTTAGGAGCGCGGAGGCCAGTGGCGTAGACTTCGAACTTCTTACCGTCGGGCGAGACCTTGAAGATGCAACCATTGTGGTCGCTGAGGGGACCCCAACCACGACCTCCGGGATTCACGGGACCGCCTTTGAGGAAGTAGAAGTTACCTTGGGAGTCGGTTTGTAAGTCGAACGTGAACTCGTGGAAGCCTGGGGTGACTTGCACGTCATTATTAAAGTTCTCGTAGAAATCCGCTTCGCCGTCGCCGTCCAAGTCGCGCAGGCGCGTGATTTGGTCGCGGCCGAGGACGTAGACCACGTCGTCGACAATCTTCAAGCCGAGGGCGTGGAAGATGCCCGTGGCGTAGCGGTGCCACGTGATCTTAGAGAGTTTTTCATCGGCGAACTTGCCGACCCAGACGTCGCCATTCCACGTCGAGAAAGCGATGCGGCCGTCCTTGAAGAAATCGATGCCTCCCACGCGAATCCAGGAGTGGTAAGGGTTTTCAGCGGGGACGCTGACGTTGTCGACGAGGTAGGGGGCGTTGACGATTTCAGCGAGTTTATCTTTGAGGGCTTCTTTCTTTGCCGCATCGGTGGCCTTTTCCAACTGGGCTTTCACGAGGTCGGCTTGTTTGGCTTGATCTACTTCGCCTAAGATCCCTTCCGTGACGACGTCCTCTTTCCAGTGGGCGGGGCCGGCTTTGGTGAAGGCGCGTAAGTCTTGAGCGGCGGTGGTACCTTGCGTGGCTTTCGTTAAAGCCTCCGCGCTGTTCGTATCGCCGTGAGCGAAGGAGACTTTAATCGCGGTACCCGCCGCGGCTTGAAGTTTTAAGACCAAGCTCTGGTCGACTTGAGCCAATTGACCTTGGCTGGTGCTGACGACCGTGAGTTGTTCGGTTTTAACTTCCTTCATCTTCCCATCCGGACCCTTGACTTGCGAGAGCACGTTGAGGGTGACGCGAGCGACGTTGTTATTGATTTCGATTTTACCGCCGTAGCTCAGGTCGAGCAATTTCACCGACTCGTTTAAGTTGCCTTGGGCGACCGTGAAGGAGCGGGAGAGGACGTTTTGATCGCCAACTTTTTCGAGGTCGTGCGATTCGAGAACTTGAGCCGTGCCGACCGAGTAGACGAACGTCACGCGATCGCCATGCAGGTAGAGCCCTTGGTATTTAGCGTGGTCGCGAGGGAGGGGACCGAGCGGAATCGGCGACATCACATTCGCGGGGCCAACGGGCAATTTGCGAGGCTCGGCAAAACTACCTTGGTAGCTCCAGCCTGGGCCAGGGTTGCTTTCGTTGTAGACCACGGCGTTGGTGGCGGGACCAGGGTTAGGTCCGTGCGAGCCATCAAAGGCCACGCCCTTGAGTTTTAACCAGCCACCCGTCCAGGCTCCCGAGAGACGGAGCGTGTCGGTATCAAAAGCCACCCCGGCTTCTTTATTCCCGAGGTTAACGACAATCGCCTTGTTCGTGGCGCAGCCGATGTTGCTAAAAGTCCCTTTGCCTTGGGTGTTGTCGATGGAGGCCGACAAGAAGCGACCGAAATCCATGGCTTCCCATTTGCTGGGATCCTTGGCGGGCTTGGCGGCAGGCTTCTTGACTTCGTCAGCGGCCTGCAAGGTCAGGCAAGCCAGGGCCAAGAGGCTTAATTTGAGGAGGGAGGACGGCGCTTTGAACATAAAAGGGTAAACGACGGGGGTGGTTTGGTTTTGAGTTAAACCTAACCTTTTGTCTACCGTATTGGAGTGGTTTTGACGGGCTTTGTTCCCGCCCAACCTACTTTAGGGAACTTTTATAGCAGCCCACGAGGTGTTCGTTGAAAACCCCGACCGCCTGTAAAAAGGCGTGCATGATGGAGGGGCCCACGAAATTCATCCCTTGGCGACGGAGTTCTTTAGACAGCTGGAGCGCCAACGGCGAATGACCTACGGGCTGGCGACGGTGACGGCGGATGGGCTGATGGTCGACATGCTCCCAGAGCCAGTGCGCAAAACTCCCATGCTCTTTTTGGATTTTCAAAAACACCCGGGCGTTCTGCACCGCAGCGATGATTTTACCGCGGTGGCGAATGATGCCAGCGTCTTGGCAAAGCTGGTCGATTTTACGCGGTGAGAAACGGGCCACTTTAGCGGGGTCGAACTGCGCAAACGCCCGACGATAAGCGGGGCGCTTTTTCAAAACCGTGAGCCATGATAAACCCGCTTGAGCACCCTCGAGGATGAGTTGCTCAAAGAGCAGCCGATCGTCGTGCACCGGCACGCCCCATTCTTCGTCGTGGTAGGCTTCGTAAATCGCGTCGCCTTCACACCACCCACAACGCTGCCGAGGCTGGGTCGCCATGTTAGGCTTTGGTGGAAAGGCCGCGTAACCAAGCGATCCAGCCGGCGGGTAAGCCGCGGGCCAGGGCTCCCCGAATAATTTTCTCGTGGTAAAGTTTGGAGGGCAGGTGAGGGCCGGTCGGATCGATGACTTTAAACGCGTGGCATTCTAGCGGGCAGTCCTCCACGCCTCCTTCTAGTACCGTGAGCGGGATGCGTTTGTAGGCGGAACCTTCGGCTTCGATTAAGCGGGCCCAGTCGTCTTGGGTCATTTCATACACGCCTCCCCAAACTCCCGGGGTGTCTTGATCTTCTAAAATATCTGCCGAGCCGCCACCCCAGGTGGGACTAGGATGCGTGAAGGCTAAACGGTGTTTGGGTAAAAAAGCTTTGCCCCGATACTGCGCTTGGGGGCAGCGTCGTTCCATTTGGGAGGCATCCAAATTCGAGGCGTACGCAAAGTAAAACCGGCTCATGAGAGATGTGCATCCTGACGACTTTGGAGGTCGGAAGCAAACCCGATAGGTTTTTTGTGAGGAAGTTTTTAGAACTTCCGGGTGTAGGCGATGTAGATCGAACGGGGTTGGGCGGCGTAGCCGTAAGCCGTGGGCGGGGTGCTCTCGTTGGTTAGGTTCTCAATCCGGAGGGAGACTTCCGAGCGGTCGTTGATCACGCGACGAATCCAGCCACGCAGGTAGACCGCATCGGGCAGGTTCACGCGCACGCCATTGTTGAAATCATAATCAGAACGCACCGCCAAATAATTCGCAGCTAAGCCAAAGGTCCAATCGTCGTTCGGAATGATTTCCACGCCTGCGTTGAGGTCCCACTTGGGCCGACGCAGGAGGCTTTGTCCCGCCAAGACGATGGACTGGTAATCCGTGAGGGCTTCGGTTTCGAGGTAAGTCGCGGAGCCAAAACAACGGACGCCTTTAGCGGGGCGAACTTCGCTGCCGAGTTCGATCCCGCGGGTGCGAGCCTTGGCGATATTAAAAGTCTTATAGTTATCGGCGGGGTTGTAGTCGATGAGGTTGGTGAGGTTGTTTTCAAACGCTACCAGGGTCCAACTGAGGGCGTTCGGCAGGGCGCTTTCGTAGCGCAGGCCGATTTCTTCGCCGACGTTACTTTCAGGCTTTAAAGGCTGGTTCCCCGAAGTGCCGTAAGCAAGGTCATTGGCGGAGGGGGCTCGGTAGGCCGAGGCAATCTTGGCGTGGAATAAAAGTTCTTTGGTGATTTTATGGCGGTAATTCAATTCGCCCGTGGTCTTCTCTGCGAACTGATTAAAATTCTCCTGCCGCACACCAATAATCCATTCATCGTTATCGGTAGCTTTCCAGTCCGCCCGGGTCCACACGCCCAAGCCTTCGATGGTGTCGGCCCAATTAGACGAGGTGCCTAAAAAGTCGACTTGGTTGTAATGGGTTTGCTCATACGTCAGCCCCAGTTCGAGGGTGAGGTTGCGTTGGGCTTTCCAGTCGGCCCACGCGGTGACCTCATCGCGCTCGAGTTGGTAGCCCATTTTATAGAGCGAGGTGCCATAGATGTCCGTGTCGTTGGTGTAACTCGTGACGTTGGAGCCGCCGTGCGACCAAAAGACGTGGGCCGAGAGCGGGCCGTTATTGTAATGCAGGCCAGGCGAAATCATCCACCCCGTGTCTTTTTCCCAGTCGTTTAAGTTGGCTAAGTGCGTGGGGGTGGCTTGGCCGGGAAGGCCTTCTTTGGCGAGGTCGACGCTGCCGATGACTTCAGCCGTGAGTTGCGGGGTGAGTTGCCAAGCGGTCTTGGCTAGGACGGTGGTCGCATCGCGGTAACTATTCGGACGCCAGCCGTCATCATGGCTCGCCGTCACGCCCACACTGGTACCATTGGTGGCGGGGGTGTTACCTTGGGCATTGTTGGTGATGGCTTGGAAGCCCGCAAAGATTCGGCCGTAAGAACCCGTTTCGAGGAAGAGGGTGTCGCTGGGCTTCGTCGCGAGGGGGTCGACGAGGCGTAAGTTCACCACCCCGCCCAGTGCATTAGCACCGTAGAGGATGGAGGACGGGCCGCGCATGACTTCGATGGAGTCAAGACCCAGGATGCGGTAACGGCTGATTTCATAGCTCCCGGAAAAGCCAGGTTGCAGGCGGCGACCATCGAGCAGGACTTCGGTTTGATCGGAATTGGTGCCTCGGATGAAGAGGGAAGCGACCGTGCCTTCGCCCTGTTGTTCAGGGGCAAAGACGCCTGGGATGCCTCCGATGGCTTGCGCAATGGAGATGAGTCCTGCATCCGTGGCGTCGCTGGCTGGGACGCGCGTCACCGAGGGCGAAGTTTCCGCTACAGGCACGGGTTGGCGTGTTTCCACCACGACTGTATCCGGCAACTGCGTGGTGATTTGACCCAAGAATAGCGCAAAAACACACAACATACCTTAATCAGTCACGTGGATGTTTAAATTATCAACTGAAAAGGGCTGGAGGAATGGCCGCATTGTGTCATACTAACTAGAGATGGCTGCAGAAACTACCAACGTTCCGAATCTAGGACCTATCCGACAATTCTGCGTCTTCGTCGAAAACAAGGTCGGCCGTTTGAACGAGTTGGTGGAATCACTTGGCCAAGCCGACGTCCATATCATGGCGTTGTGTTTAGTGGATACGACGGATTCGACGTTGATCCGTATCGTGGTCGATTACCCCGAGCAGGCGGAACTGGTTTTGCAACAGCACAACTTCGCCCACGATGACGTGCCGGTCTTGGCGATTGAATTGCAATCCGAAGCGCAACTGAAGGATGTGACGTCCATTTTGCTCAAAGCCGAAATTAACATCCACTACGTGTATCCCTTCCTGTTCCGTCCGCAAGGGCGCTCCGGTCTCGTCATTCGCACCGAAGCTCAAGAACTCGCTGCGTCGGTTTTACAAAGTCACGGGATTATCGTGCTCAGTCGCCACGACATCGCCCGCTGAGTGGTTCAGTTCAGAGTACTTTAATTTCTTTTAACCACTCGAGTGACTGCTTTTGCCAAGCGTCCCACGAGGGGCCTTTGTAGCCATTGAGGCCGTGGCCGCCGTTGGGGAGTTCGAGCAAGACGGCGGGAAGGTGGTGGACTTTTTCGGCTTGGTAAAAGAGTCGACTGTTTTCAAGCGGCACGAGCTTGTCGTCGATGGCGTGGGCCAAAAACGCGGGCGGCGTTTGGTCGGTGACGTGAAGTTCGTTGGAGAACTCTTGGCACAACTCGGGGGTGGGATTGGGGCCGAGTAAGTTTTTCTTCGAACCGCCATGCGTTAACTCGCCCATGGTGATCACGGGGTAAACCAAAATGGCGAAGTCGGGCCGCGAACTGTATTGGTCGATTTTATGCCCGGCCTCTTTTTGACCCGCCGCAAAGTGGGTCGTCGCCGTGGCGGCTAAATGCCCGCCGGCCGAAAAGCCGATGATGCCTACTTGCTGGGGATTGATGTTCCACTCGGTCGCATGCAGGCGGGCGAGGCGAATGGCTTGCTGAGCATCGAGTAAGGGTACCCACGGACGGCCAGCGGGTAGACGATACTCGAGAACGAGGCCCGTGATGCCGTGGGCGTTGAGCCATTGGGCAATGCCTTTACCTTCACCTCCTAAGACCAAGCCGCCATAGCCTCCGCCTGGACAAATGATGAGCGCGGGGCCGACGGGTTTTTCTGGGCGATAGAGCGTGAGGGAGCACTTGGTGGCCGCCGAGAACTTACCATTACCTTCGGGGGCCTCGCCTTCCCAGAGCGGCATTTTTTCGGGAACTGGGGCGGCGGCGTGCAGCCCGCTGAGTCCGCAACAGAGCAGGGCGGTGTAAACTTTGAGGAGGTTCATGGGGGAAGGGAGTAGGCCAAGAAAAACCCCGGCAGTGCCGGGGTTTGAGGAAGGATGCTTATTTCTTGGCTTCGTAGCCAGGGAGCGGCTTACCGTCGGCGTCAATCTTGTTGACGGTCCAGAGCAAGCCACGGGTGACGAGGGCTAAGTAACGGTCGTCTTGTACGGTGGCGTTGTTGTGGCCGATGGTGGTGCTGAAGATGCGGGTCTTTTTGGGGCCGTATTCATTGGTCCAAGCGACAATCTTTTCGTTCACGCTTTCCTTGGCAGGAATCACTTTGCCGTCTTTGTCTTTCTTCTCCGGAGTCTTTTGGACTTGGGTGCCGTTGGCGAGGGCCTTGCCGGTGATGACTTGGACGTTGTTGTAGAGCTCTTCATTCACCGTGGTCCAATCTTCGAGACCTTTGGTGATGGGGCTATCATGGTCGGTGAACTTGATCGAAATCGGCAGTTGTGCACCATGGCCCGTGGATTGGAGACCGAGCATTTCGTACCAGTGCGAGTTGTCGTCGCCCACTTTCACGGGTTGTTGGAACTTGCCCCAGCGGTAGGAGTGCATGGCGCAGTGGAGGTTCACCGCCGGCACGCCTTCGCGGTGCGCCTTCAAGATGTTTTCGAGGTAGGCAGGGTCGGTGATGTCGGCTGCACACTCGTCGTGAACCACGACGTCGAATTGCTTGTACCAATCGGGCTTGCTGTAGATTTCAAACAGAGGCTTGGTGCTCTTGGTGGCGTCGTAAACGACTTCGACCGTGGCGTTCAAGCGGCTTTCGATGCCTTTCTTGAGGATTTCTTTTTGATTGGCGTAATCGTGGCAGCAACCACCCGCGACCAGGAGGACGCGCAGGGGTTTAACGTCTTCGGCTTGCAACAGGGAAGCCGTGCAAGCGACAAAGGCCAAAGCGAGGGTGTGGGTGATTTTCATGGGGGTGCTTAAAATTGGGGCAAAGGCCGGGTTGGGAGCAAAAGAAAAAACTATTTTTTTGCCGGCATAACGGCGTTTTTCTCAGGTTTAGGGGGCTCGACTCCGGGCGAGGGTTCTTTGGGTTCTAGGGTGATGGTGTTCACGAGTCGGCATTGCGGCCGACGGGCTTGGAACTGTTTAAGACCCGCGGGCGTGACTTTCGTTCCCGCGACATAGAGGGCTTGTAGGTTAGGAGCATCGGCGAGGGCGAGTAAGCCCTGGTCGGTTAAAGCGGTGTTCACGAAGGAAGCTCGCTGGAGGAAAGGGAGTTGTTTCGCCAAAACTTGCGCCGTGGCATCGCCGACTTTCGTGTCCGCCAGCATCACGAATTGCACCTTGGTGGCTTGGGCCAAAAGCTCCGCCGCCTGATTGTCCAAGTTCGTTAAGGCTAAATCGAGTTCGGCGACTTCTCCGAGGAGCGAGGTCAGACTCGCCAATTGGGCTTGGCCAAATTTTTGTCCCAAGGTGTGGGCGGAGATTCGCCAGCCTTTGGCTTCGAGTTCGGAGAGGGGTGTGATGGCGAGACCGAGTTGATCGGCGATTTTTTCCATCGCCGCTGCCGACTGGGCGTTCGGAGCGAAATGCGGTGTCGGAGCTTTAATCACCGTCGCGGGCCGACAGGCTTGCGCCAGTGCGGCGGGGATGGGCTGTTGACTCACCCAGAGTTTGAGGGCCTTGACTTGCGCATCATTGAGAGGGCTTTCGTCCTTGGGAGGCATGACATCCTCGTCGTTGTGATCGAGGGTGATACGTTTGATGACTTGGCTTTTCTCCAAGTCGCCCCACACGACCCCGGCCCCATCATGGCCGCCTTTTAAAATCGCTGGTAGCGAATCGAGGCGGAGCTTCCCCTTTACCTTTTTCTCGCCGTGGCATTTTTCACAATGTTCTTTCAGCACCGGGGCAATCACTTGCGTGTAATCCTGAGTGACGAGGGGACTCGGGGAGCTTTCCGCCCCCCAGGCCATGGGGACTAAAAAACCGCTGGGAACAGCGGTTTGGGTCGTGGTTTGTTTCGTCGATTCTTTATTCGGTTTAAACGGGAAGTTTTTCCCGTGTACCATTTCGCCTCCGATGTGAGCGGCTAAACTCATCACGAGGATGGTGATGATTTGCAAGGCCACGCGGACTTTGAGGGACGCTTCGAAAATCACGACCCACGAAGCACTGGCTAAGAAAGATGCCGCGACCCCGGCCCATAAGTGATTGCGCACATCCGCACTGTTTTCAAAGCCGTTGAAGTGAGCGTGAAAAATGCCGAACAACACCGCAATCCAAGTTCCCACGGCGGCGACCAGTGCGAGGCGTCGGGTTGCGAGGTTCGCTTCGGCGTGGCGATCCCAGAGGTCGAACATTGGCACAATCAACAAGAGGGCCGCAGGGAGGTGCAGGGCGAGGATGTGGAAGTTGCCGGCGATGGAGAAAAGCATCGGCCCGCGGTTTTCCTCATCGGGTGGCAAGAACCAAGCTGCCAAGACGAGGAAGAGGTTGGGTCCCAGTGCCATCATTACCCGGGCGTATTTGGTGAGAGGGTGAGCGGATTTCATGAGCAAATCGTTTAGGCGAGAATTTCTTTTACCACTTTACCACTGGTGTCCGTCAAACGGAAGTCGCGACCTTGGAAGCGGTAGGTGAGTTTTTCGTGGTCGAAGCCGAGTTGGTGGAGGAGGGTGGCTTGAAGGTCGTGGACGTGGGTTTTACCCGCGACGACTTCATAGCCAAATTCATCGGTTTCGCCGTAAGTAAAGCCAGACTTAAATCCACCGCCTGCCATAAACATGCTGAACGCATTGGGGTGGTGGTCGCGGCCGTAGAAGCGATTGGTGCTGCCCGAGCGGTTTTCCCACATGGGGGTACGACCGAATTCGCCGCCCCACACGACGAGGGTGTCTTCGAGCATTCCGCGTTGCCGAAGGTCACGGATGAGTGCCGCGGCGGCTCGATCCATGGCGAGGCATTTGGATGTGAAGGATTTGCCGAGTTCGGATCCGGCCCCATCGCCGTGCGAATCCCAACCCCAGTCGAAGAGTTGGATGAAGCGTACGCCGCGCTCAGCTAAGCGACGGGCGAGTAAGCAATTATTGGCAAAAGATTCTTTACCGGGTGTGGCCCCATACATCGCCAACGTGGCTTCTGATTCTTGGGCGATGTCCATCGCCTCGGGGGCAGCCATTTGCATGCGGAAGGCGAGTTCGTACTGCGCAATGCGCGTGAGGGTTTCCGGGTCGCCCGCACTCTGGTATTCTTGCTGGTTTACTTGATGCAGCGCGTCTAAGGCCGCCCGACGAATATCGGTGTCGGTGCCTTTCGGACTGTTCGAGAATAAAATCGGTTCGCCCGCAGAACGACACAGCACGCCTTGATAAACCGAAGGTAAGAAGCCGGCGGTCCACAGTTGTTTACCGGCATCGGGGTTGCTGCTGCCCGAGAGCAAAACGATGTAGCCTGGGAGGTTGTCGTTCTCGGAACCGAGCCCATACGCTGCCCAAGCACCGAGGCTGGGTCGTCCGGCGATTTGACTGCCCGTGTGCGCCATTAATTGCGCGGGGGCGTGGTTAAACTGTTCGGTCCACAGGCTGCGGACGACGCAAAGTTCGTCGGCCACTTGGGCGAGGTGCGGAATGCGGTCCGTCATCTCAATCCCCGACTGGCCGTGTTTCGTGAAAGGGTAGAGCGGACCGAGCACTTGCGGACGTCCTTTGATGAACGCAAATTTTTTACCAGCGATGAAGGAATCAGGCGCAGGTTGACCGTGAAGTTTCGCCAACGCAGGTTTGTTATCAAAAAGCTCTAATTGCGAAGGCGCTCCGCACATGTGCAGGTAAATCACGCGCTTGGCTTTGGGCGCAAAGGGTGGCGCGTGGGGCGAGAGCGGGTTGGCTTTGCGGAGGGATTGATCGCTGCCGCGGAGTCCTAAGGTGCCTAAAGCCATCGCCCCTAAGCACAGCCCCGCGTTGCTTAAAAATTCCCGACGCGTGTTGAGCCGTACCTGAGCGAGTTGAGCTTCGTGGAGTAAACGGTGGGGGTCGGTCGACATGTTAGTCTTTGTTGAGGGCTCGGTCGGAGTTGAGCAACACGGTCACCACTTGCCACCAAGCGGCTTCCTCGATGCTGAGTCCGGCTGCTTGAGCTAGGGCCGGGTTCGCTTGGTAGTGTTGCTGGTTATAATGGAGGAAATTTAGGTAGGTGTCGAGTTCGTGGGGGCGTGGTTGGCCGACGATAATCCGTTGCAGCGCCGTTTCTAAACGCTGCCGTTCTGCAGTGGGCTCCGCCGCCAGTTGCTTGCCGAGCGCTTTCGCGGCTTCCACGAAGGCACTTTCATTCATCGTCACTAAGGCATGCAAGGGCGTGTTCGTATTGATCCGTTTGGCGACACAGGTATCGCGTTCTGCGGCGTCAAAGACCATCGAAGCGGGGAAGGGCGAGGAGCGCTTCCAGAAAATATAAAGGGTGCGACTGTACTTTTCCGGCCCTTGGGTCGTGTTCCAGGTCTCTCCGCTGTAAGGTTGTTTCCAGATGCCAGGTGGCTGTTCGGGGAAAATGCTTGGACCGCCTTCTTTCTTGTAGAGCAACCCAGAGACGGCGAGCGCTTGGTCCCGAATCATTTCCGCCGAGAGACGCGTGCGGGGTCCGTGGGCTAAGAGGCGATTGAAAGGATCCTTGCTGCGCAATTCCGGCGTCGCTTGCGAGGATTGCTGATAGGTCGAGGAGAGCACGATTTCGCGTAACAAGCGTTTCACGCTCCACTGCCACTCGGTGCTAAATTTGACGGCTAAGGTGTCGAGTAATTCAGGATGCGAGGGTCGTTCACCGACGGTGCCGAAGTCATCGGGCGTGGCGACTAGTCCAATGCCGTAAATTTCTTTCCACAGGTGATTCACCAAGACGCGGGCGGTTAAGGGATGCTGGGGAGAGGCAATCCAATGCGCTAAGTCGAGGCGGTTGCCGCCTTGTAGCAGGTTGCCCATTTCTGGCGGCGTGTGTGGTTTGATGGGGTCGCCTTTCACATTCCACGCGCCGCGCACGAGTACATGGCTGGCTCGTTGCATCCCAGCCTCTTGTTCTCGCATCACCGGAAGGCGCACGGGCTTGATGCTGGCTAATTCTTTTTTCAGATTAGCGACCTTGGGGTCCTCAAGGTTTTGGCGGAAATCAAAATCTGCTCCCGTGGCCAGGGCGGGATTGCTGGAAGTGCTGAGTTTGAAAGAGCCTAGCGCGTAGCCGACGTAAGGTGGCACGTTGTATTCAAAATCTAATTTCAATCGCAACGCCGTCGCCCCAGTTGGAGGCACAGTGGGGGTGCGGAGGTGGGCGATGAGTTCGTGGGGTTTCTTTTGACGTGGACCCACGGCCCAGCCCATCGTCTTGAGATTCTCGTTGCGCAGGGCTTGCAAGGGATCAAAGCCTGCTTGGCTGAAATCTGCTTGGGCGTAAGCAAGGTCGAGGGGAATTTCACTGCCGTTGGTCTTGAAGTGATAAGTCTCTTGCGCGGGACCGGTGGCCACCGTCGACCACACGACTTGGCCTTGATGGTTGCGCAAACTGAGATGCGCACCCGTAAAGCGCTCGGCCGTACCCCCGTCGGTGCGATTCCAAATCACGACTTCGGCGATTTCTTGCTCTTGGCCTAACGTGACTTCGAGCCAAGGGTTGGCACTGTCTTGGGCGTGGGCGAGGTCGCCATCTTTACCGGTATGTTGGCCGTTGATGACTTTTTCCGCTTCATAGCCTGCGCCGTACACTGAGGATAGTTTGGCGGTGGCGGCGTGTGGACCAGCTTGCGTGAGGTTGTGGCCTTGGCGGTCGAGGAGTTCGACTTCGGAAAGGTTGAGCAAGCGGTGGTCTCCGGGAAGTTCGATGTGTAAGGTTTGGCCTTTGACGGCCCCAGACGCAGGTACCACCCAATAAGCCTGCAGTGCGCTGATGACGAAATTGCCATCGGACGTTTTGCCTGCACCAGTGTTTTTATCGGCCACAACACTCTGGAGGTTGAGGGCGGTGACGGCGCGTTGGGTGCTGAGGGCGAAATCGACGGTGTAGGCATCAGCTTTTACTTCCGGCCCGTCTACTTGCACGGTGTTTCCAGGCTTAGCTGAATTTTTAGAATTCGCCGTAAAAGCGAGCATCGCGGCGTTTTCCCACTTAGCCTGTTTGGCTGTGGGCATCGCGGGCTTAGTGCTTTTCGCACCTCCCAACTGGGCGATTTTTTCTTTGAGACTTTCCAGACGCTGACGTTGTTCGGCAGAGTAGAAGTCGATGTTCGGGGCGTCGTCATCGCGATCGGCGTCCTGCGAAGTGTTGAAGTAAGCAAAGAGACCGTAGTAGTCGGTTTGGCGGAACGGATCGTAGGGGTGACCATGGCATTGGACGCAACCCATCGTCGTACCCAAGAAGGCGGTGCTCAGCGTGGTCACCCGATCCATCACGGCGTAGGAGCGAAACTCTTCGTCGTCGGTACCGCCTTCGGTATTGGTGCGAGTTAAGCGACTGAAGCAGGTGGCGACTAAATCGTCTTCGGTGGCTTGAGGTAGTAAATCGCCCGCGATTTGTTTCACGATAAACTGTTGGTAGGGAAGGTCTTGGTTGAACGAGCGAATCAACCAATCGCGGTAAGGCCACATGGGGCGATTGCGGTCTTTTTCATAGCCCTGCGAGTCATTGTAGCGGGCGAGGTCCATCCACCAAGCCGCCCAACGCTCGCCGTAGCGCGGTGAATTCAGTAGGCGTTCCACTTCATGTTGGTAAGCCTGCGGAGAAGTGTCGGCGAGGAAGCTGGCCACTTCTGCCTGGGTAGGCGGCAGGCCCGTTAAATCAAAACTCAAGCGACGGAGCAGGGTGGCTTTGTCGGCGGGGGCTGAGGGGTTGAGTTTTTCTTTTTCCAGTCGTGCGAGAATAAAGGCATCGATGCTGGTTTTGATCCACGCTGGGTTGTGCGTCTCGGGTAAGGCTTGGGCGACTGCGGGTTCATAGGCCCAATGTTTTTGCCAAGGGGCGCCTTGCTTAATCCAGCGGGTGAAGACTTCGATTTGGGCCGCTGTTAAGGGCGGCTTGCCTTTCGGCATCCGCTCATCGGTGTCATGCGTCAAGAGTCGTTCCAGTAACTCGCTTTTTTCGGGATGGCCGGCGACGACGGGAATCTTGCCGGATTTTCCGGGCACGCGGATGTCGTTTTCAAATTGTAAAGAAACGCCGCCGCCTTTTTTGACTCCCCCGTGGCAACCGATGCACTGGCTGTTGAAAATGGGGCGGATGTCGCGGGCGAAATCCACCACCGGTTCTGCGGCGGACAAGTCGAGGCTCCCGGTCAGCACGAGGCCGAGCCAGAGCAGGACTTGGGGCAGGAGTCGCATGGTTAAAAGTTGGGTTGAAGCCGTCGGGCTGGCAAGTGTCAGTCCGCTTGCTTTAAGACACAAAAAAAGACCACGGGTTGCACCGTGGTCTTGGCTATTAAAGCTAGTAGAAAAATTACTTAGCTTCGATGAAAGCCTTCAACTTGGCCAATTGAGCGGCCGTCAGAGGCTCCGACTTGCTCTTCTTAGGAGGCATGGCGGCTTCGTCTTCGCGATCCTTGATGCCGAGCTCAGCGGACTTGTAGATCGAGCTCTTGCTTGCGTCGCCCCAGGTGAAACCAGCGCCGGCGTCCTTACCACCCTTGGTGGCGGCGTCGAGGGTCATGAGGTTCAAGCCACCCTTAGGCTTCTTGGCAGGGTCTTTGCCGTGGCAACCGATGCAGCTCTTTTCGAGGATCGGGAAGATGTCTGCTTTCCAAGCCTTTTCGCGGTCAGCGCTGGACTTAGGAGCATCCGCCGCCAGCACAGTGGCCGCAGCGATGAGGGGGAGGAGGGCGAGAATACGCATAGGGTTGTGAGGGTCTCTGGTGTAATAACCCCGGGATAAAAGGAAAGTTCCAGTTTTGACTATTTTGCGGGGGGTTGGGGGGCGACCCAGGGCCGGCATAATTCTTGTAGACGAGGGGGGATGATGGCCTCGACCCAGACGCCTTCGTTTTCCGACCGGCTGCTTAAAATTGTGGCTCCTGCATGTAATTTAGCCAATAAACCATACTGCTGATGGGGGAGGAGCAGGGTCATGGGGTGGTCTTTGGCCGCGGCGCAGGATTCGAGTTTTTCTAGTAGAGTTTGCAGCCCTTCACCGGTTTGGGTGCTGACCAAGATGGCCCCAGGGTGGTCGGCCAAGGCTTCCGCCCGTTGTAAGGGATCGGTGATGAGGTCGGCTTTATTGAGTACGGTGATGACCGGACGTTCCCCGGCGCCGATTTCTTGCAACACCGCCAAGGTCGTTTGCGCGTGCTTGAGTCGTTCGGGTGAAGCGAGGTCGACCACGTGAATGAGGAAGTCGGCTTGGACGGCTTCTTCGAGGGTGGCTTTAAAGGCTTCGATTAAACGGTGCGGTAAGCGGCGAATAAAACCGACCGTGTCGGTGAGGAGGAGCGCACGTCCCGAAGGCAAGGCCAAGCGGCGCGTTGTCGGATCGAGCGTAGCAAAGAGTTGATTTGCAGCCAAGACTTCCGCTCCGGTCAGGCGATTGAGCAGCGAAGATTTGCCGGCGTTGGTGTACCCCACAATCGAGAAGGTGGGCAAGGGGACGCGTTGGCGTTGTTTGCGTTGCGTGGCGCGTTGGGCCACGACGTCGGCTAAGTCGCGGCGGACTTTGGCGATCTTGTCGCGGATTTTACGCTGGTCCATTTCCATCTGCGTTTCACCTGCGTCGCGTTGCATGGCCCCGCCACCGCGTTGCCGGTCTAAGTGCGACCAGAGTCGTTTGAGGCGAGGCAACATTTGTTGCAGTTGCGCGAGTTCGACTTGCAGGACCGCTTCGCGTGTTTTGGCCCGTGCGATAAAAATATCTAAAATCACTTCCTGCCGATCAATGGTGCGAATGCCTTGGCTGTCTTTCTCCCAGTTGCGTTGTTGGGCGGGCGAAAGTTCGTCGTCGAAAATAATCAAACCGCAGTCTTTCTCGCGCGCTAAGGCGGCGATTTCTTCCATTTTACCTGAGCCGACTAAGTGGCGCGGGTTTTCTTCGCGCAGGCGGGCGATGACCGAGCCGCGGATTTCGACGCCGAGGTTGGATACCAACTCATGCAATTCGGCGAGCAGGTAGCCCGCTTCTTCGGCGGTTTCTTGCGGGCGTTGTAAGCCTACGAGGATGGCACGATTCGCCCGAGCTAAGACGGCGGGGTCGTAAGGGTTGAAAGGCTTAGAGGGAGAGTCCGACACTGGTGCGAAGGTTTAGTCTGACCGTTTTACCTAGGCTGCCAAGGTTAACTCGTGCGGCTTTAGCGGAGCCAGAGTAGCGGCTGCGTGATAGCCCGATTCCGTTGCACTTCCGGGTCGGTGGGGTCGGCTTCTAAGGTAGCCCACAATTTTAAGTAGTCGGGGCGTTGTAGTGCCTGCCCTGCGAAGAAGAGGTAAATCGGCCGAGCGGGCCAAGCGTCCCAAGCTTGTACGTCGGGCTTGAGCGGCCATTGACTTTTATCGCAAATATAGGGCGTGAGGTAGGCACAGGCTTGCGACATTCCGCGAGCGTCGGGCAACGTGTACTGCCATAAATTGAGTTGGGGCGTTTGTAAGACGTGAGCCAACGTCGCCATATTATCCAATTGGAAAATAGAATACCCATAGGGCTTGGTGCGGGCGAGTTCGCGCGGGAAACTGCCATCGGTCGCCATTTGTTGGCCGATGAAATTAACGGTGAACTGGTGACGGCATACTTCGAGGGCTTTAGCGTCTTGAAGGTAATCGGCGTAGACGGCGATTTGGAGCCAGAAGGCCACGGCATGGTTATTTTTCTCGGCCGCTTCTTCCTGGCCATTCGGACTCGTCAGCATCCATTGCTCCAAATCCGTGAACCATTGCTTTAGGGCTTTTTGCCGACCGGAATCGAGGGCTGGCGACGTGGCCAGAATTTTCAGGGCAGGCGGGATTTCAATCAGGTGCAGCGTATCGATGATACCAATGCCGCGCCCGGGGCTTCGACCTGGAATGGCTTGGGCATATTTTAAATGCGGGTGCATGCCCGTTTGCGCATCGAGCAAGAACGCATCGATGAACCGCACCGCTTGTTGGGCGTATTTCTCTTCGTGCGTCAGTTGGTAAGCCACAGCCAGGGCGGCGACGTGATCGCGAAATGTTTTCATCGCCAACCGATGTTGGGAGAAATTTTCGGGATTCGTTTGGCCGTCTTTACGAATGTACGGCAACCCGTTGGGCTTGCTGGGGTCGGGCCACCAGTAGTCGCCGTTGGAATAAAAATCCTGCGGTCCGCCTTCGCTTAATTTCGTCGGAAATTGCGTGAGGCTCACCGGGGTCGCCTGCATGGCTCGCTCGGCGGCACGGAGGACGCGCGGTTTTTCGAGGGCGATAATTTCGTTAGACGTCAAACCTTCGTCGGCTGCCTTTAACACTAACGCGCCGAGTAAGAGGGTGCTCCACAGCCAGCGCATCTCAGGGGTTTAAGTTCGCTTGGACCCAATCAATGTTCATCAAGCCGCCTTTGCCAGGGTTGACGAACACGAGGACTAAGTCGTGACGGCCTTGCACGGGAGCGAAGGTCGTAGTGCCTTCTTGCCACTTATCCCAATTGCCCGTGACGGGGACGTCGACGGTGCCGAGAAGGGGGCCAGTAGCTTGATCGAGGTGGAACTCGACTTTGCCGCCGACGCCAGCACTCGCCGTGCGTGCCGTGAACGATTTGATGTTGGCGAAGTTAACGTTGGCGAAGCGCAAGGTGTGGCCGTGGTTAATCGCACCGTAACCTTTTTTACCGCTCGCATTGGCACCTCCGATAATCTTGGGCCCTTGAGGTTCGGCATCTTCCGCTTCCATGCGCGGGAGTCGCAAGGTGACCGTAGTCTTGCTGGAGAGCGCTCCAGCAGGCGGGGCTCCGGCGTCGGTGTAACTGCCCTCGAGGATGAATTGGGTTACTTTATTATTAGTGGGAGCGGTGATTTGACCCGTCAGGCCGCGCACTAAGTTAGGACCACTCTTGCCAGGCTCTAAGCTGAGAATCCAGCGGAGCATGATGGCCACCTCGTCTTCAGTGTGCTGCGGGTGGGCGAGCATCGGCACCTGACCCCAGACGCCACTGCCGCCGAGGCGCACTTTTTTATTCAAGACTTCAGGGGCTTCAGGTTTGCTGCGATAACGGTCGGCAATGGCGAACAGGGTGGGTCCTACTAAGGGTGTCTCGATGGCGTGGCAGTTAAAGCAATCGCTTTGACGCATCAGGTTGAGCCCTGGATCGGTGGGTTCGCCTTTGCCGTCGGAGGTGACTTGCAGCGTTGTGACCATGGCCCGGGTGCTAAACTCGAGGGGCTTCTTTTCCGAATCACCATCTTCGGCGTCATGCACTTTGAGTGTGTAAGCGATTTTCTTACCTGGGATGAAGAAGTCGCCTTGGTGCGGTTCTACAAAACTTACTTCGGGGGGCGTATTGCCTGCGATGATGGGCAACGATGCCGTTGCGATTTGGTTTTTCTCGTTAGTGACGGTGAGCTCGACGTTGAAATTGCCCGCCTCGGTGAGTTCGACCGCCAGGTTTTCCCCTTGGCCCAAGACTTTGCCGCTGGGCAATAACTTCCATTGATACTGTAAGGCTCCGCCGCTGGGGTTTTTAGAACCCGTCGCAGAAAGTTTCAGTTTCAAGGGCAGGGCACCCGCCGTAGTCGAGGCGACTAATTTAGGTTCGGGAGGCAAGTCGCCGCGGAGGTAGGAAATTTTATAAATACCCGAATCATGGTTAGCGCCCCAAGTCTCGCCGTAATCCATGAAGTAGAGGCAACCATCGGGTCCAAAGATCGCGTGCACGGGACGACGAATCAACGTGGCTCCCTCATCGAGCGCGGGCTTTAATTTGCGGTATTGTTCCGCCGTATTCCCCGTGACGATTTTCTTTTCCGTGAAAGGTTCGAGGCCGACGAGGTCGGATTTTTCATCTAAGCGGGCCCACTTGATGAACGGACGTTGCCAATCCCAGAAGAGCAAGCAGCGGTTAAAATACTCGGGAAAGCCGTTGGTCTTTTCGAACGACGGTTGCCAGTAGAAAACCGGTCCCGCACAAGCGGTGCGGCCGCCTTCGCCGAGTTCGGGCCATTTCTTGGGCTTGCGGTAGGGCCAATAAATGAAGGCTGGGACGGCAGGTGGCAGGTCGCGTAAGCCGGTGTTATTGGGGCTGTCGTTATGCGGGTGGGCCGGGTCGGCGATTTCGCCAATTTTACCGGTCGCAAAATCCACTTTCGCATATGGGAAATTATCTCCCACGAAATAGGGCCAGCCGAAATTACCGGCCTTACGCGCTTGATTGATTTCGTCATAACCTCGCGAGCCGCGCGGTCCGTCTTCGTAGGCATCGGGACCTACTTCGCCCCAGTAAACGTAGCCCGTGTGGCTATCGATGGAGAGGCGCCAAGGGTTGCGACAGCCCATGGCGAAAATTTCGGGACGCGTCTTGGGCGTGCCCACGGGGAAGAGGTTGCCTTCGGGAATGGAGTACGTGCCGTCGGCGTTGGGGCGAATGCGATTTACCTTGCCCGCTAAGCTCATCGTATTGGAGGCGGATTTTTGGGCGTCCCACGCCATGCGTCCGGTGCGTTCGTCGGCGGGCGAGTAACTCAGGCTGTCGCCAAAGGGGTTGGTGTTATCGCCTGCGGACCAATATAAACAACCATCAGGGCCGAAAAGAATTGTGCCTCCGTGGTGGCAGCATTCTTGGCGCTGTTCTTCATAGCGTAGGAGGACTTTTTCGGACGCGAGGTCCAGTTGGTCGTTCACCATCGTGAAGCGCGAAATGTTTTGGCCGTTGAAGCCGACGGGTGAGTAGAGGCAGTAGATCCAATGGTTCTCGGAGAACTTGGGGTCCAAGGTGAAACTCAGAAAACCGTTTTCCTGTTCTTTGAAGACCGTGAGCTTGCCTAAGATTTTAGTCGTCTTGGTTTTAAAATCATAGGCTTTGAGTAGCCCGCCGTATTCATTGAAAAATAAACGCCCATCCGGAGCCATCGTCATGGTCATGGGCTGCGGGAGGTCGCCGATGAGTTTCTCAACCTTGAAACGTTGATCCTCGGGCGGCGTGGGGGCGGCCGAGGTTAGGGCGGGGAAGAGGCTGCTCGCGAGGAGTAAGCTGGCATGCCAAAGGCGACGAGTGCGGGACATGGTAGAGGAGGAGAGGCGGGGTGGCCGTCTGCCTCACAATATCAAGTCCTAGGCGGAGGCAAGCCTCTCGCCTAATTCGGATTCCAAAAAAAATTGGGCTTAGATTAAGCCCAATTGCATTTTACCTTCTTCGGAAATCATCGTCTGCGTCCAGGGCGGATCCCAAACGATGTCGACCTTGGCTTCATTGACGCCTGGGACGGTTAACACGCGATTACGGGCGTCTTCGGCGATGACTGGTCCCATGCCGCAACCGGGGGCGGTCAGGGTCATAGCCACGGTCACGCGATGGCGGTCGGCCGAGGTTTCAAGGGGTTCGACTTTGAGAGAATACACCAGACCGAGGTCCACGATGTTAACGGGGATTTCGGGGTCGAAGACGGTTTTGAGCTGATTCCAAATGGCTTCCTCGCTGGGCTTGCCTTGATGGCCAGGGTGTTCGGCGGTGCCGGTTGAGCCGTAGGCATCGGTCTTGCCTTGATTCTCAGAGTTCTCGGTGGGCACGGCTTCACCGAGGGCGTCGGCATCCGCACCTTTAATGCGGAACATACCGTGGTCGCAGACGACGGTGAAGTTGCCGCCGAGTCGGTGGGTGATCGTCACGCGCGTGCCGGCTAATAAATTATCCGGGAAGCCTGCGGGAATCACGGTCACGGCGACGTCACGGGTCAGGTAACGGTCGTGGGGACTCGGGGCGTGGCGTTGGCCAGTAGTGGTGTCGCTCATAAATTAACTACGGTGGAATTTTTCCTGCATCAGCGTCCGCAAGAGGTCGCAGGCTTCGGGGTGGGAGACCTTGCTTAAGACTTCTTCAAGGAAGCCTTGGGTGAGGAGCTCTTGGGCGACTTTAAGCGGAATCCCGCGAGCTTGCAGGTAGAACAATTCTTCGGGCGAGACTTGGCCCGTCGTGGCCCCGTGGGAGCATTTGACGTCGTTGGCCTCGATTTCTAATCCCGGTAGCGAATCCGCTTCGGCCTCTGGGGAGAGGATTAAGTTGCGGTTGGTCTGATAGGCATCGGTGCGCTGTGCGTCGGGTTCGACTTTGATCAAGCCCGAGAAGATGGTGCGCGATTTGCCGAGCAGGGCGTTCTTAAAGAGCAGGTCCGATTTGGCATGGGGTGCGGCGTGAATTTGCAACGTCCGTTGATCATACTCTTGGCCGTCGGTGGCCACGGTGATGCCGTAGAGGTTCACGTTGGCTTCAGGGCCTTCGAGGCGTACGGTATTTTCGAGGCGTGCGCGCCGCGCACCTAAAGCGGCGTTGATGGCCACAATTTCAGCTCCGCGTCCACCACAGGTGTTGTCGACTTGGAAGGACTGCGTTTGTTGGCCCCAGCCTTGCACGGAGAGGCGCTCTAATTTCGCTTCTTGTCCCGTGTGAACGTCGCAACAGGAAATCGCTAATGCGCGGCTGTCGAGTTGGGCGCCGAAGTGGAAATCCAGGACCTGCCCTTGCGCACGGTCGTCGGCAATGACGAGGGCGTGCGGGAAGACGGCACTGTTTTCTGCGAGGGTCCATTGCACCGAGACGAACGGTTGGGCGACGTGCACTCCAGTGGGGATGTACAAGAAGTAGCCCGAGCGGAGCCAAGCTTGGTGGAGGGCTTGGAATTTATCGCCTCCTAAATTCACCGGGTGTTGTAGGAGATGCTTCTTAAGAAGTGCCGGGTGATGTTTAACGGCTTTCTCGAGCGATTCGAAAATCACGCCTTGCTTCGCAAGCTCAGGCGAAAGTTGCGGTTCGAGCACGCAGTGACCATCAACGTGAACCATCAGGCCCGCAGGGTGGCTGATGAGTTGCGAACGTTGGAGTAACTTAGCGACGTCCGCTTCGCTGGGGGCTGGGGCGGGGGCATAGCCTTCGAGGCTCAAGGTGCGGGTGTCGGAGAAGCGCCATTTTTCTTGTTCGCGCGTGGGCATCGGGAGCGTTTGGAAACGCTGCCAGCCTTGCTGACGCAGGTGGGCGAACCAATCCGCGCTGTGGAAAAGTTGGGTCTCACGCGTTTGCGCGGGGGCATCGAGGATGCCGAGGGTGGTCGTGGGAGTGTTCATCTTATCCAACCGATCCTTCCATTTGCAGTTCGATGAGGCGTTTGAGTTCCACGGAGTATTCCATGGGGAATTCTTTAACCAAGTCGTTGACGAAGCCGTTCACCGCTAGGGACATCGCTTCGCCTTCGCTGAGGCCTCGTTGCATCATGTAGAAAATCTGCTCTGCCGAAACTTTCGAGACACTCGCTTCGTGCTGTACGGAATTCTTTTGCCCGCGCACCGAGATGGCAGGGTAGGTGTCCGTGCGACTGTGTTCGTTGATGAGCAAGGCATCGCATTCGGTGTTATTCCGGCAGTTTTGGAAAACTTTGGGAATTTGCACCAAGCCGCGGTAGGTCGAACGTCCGTTGCCCACCGAGATGGATTTAGCGATGATGTTCGACGTGGTATTGTGCGCCGCGTGAATCATCTTCGCCCCGGTGTCTTGGTGTTGGCCGTCATTGGCTAAGGCAATCGAGAGCACTTCCCCGCGTGCGCCTGCGCCGCGAAGTACTACGCCAGGGTATTTCATCGTCAGGCGCGAGCCGATGTTGCAATCGATCCAGCGCACTTCGGCGTTTTCTTCCGCAATGCCACGTTTCGTGACTAAATTAAACACATTGGCCGACCAGTTTTGGACGGTGATGTATTGAATCTTGGCACCTTTGAGGGCGACCAATTCCACCACGGCAGAGTGAAGGGTGGCGGTTTCAAATTTAGGGGCCGTACAACCTTCCATGTACGTCACTTCGGAACCTTCATCGGCGATGATGAGCGTACGTTCGAATTGCCCAAAGTTTTCCGCATTGATGCGGAAGTAGGCTTGCAGCGGCTGGGCTACCTTAACGCCCTTAGGAATGTAGATGAAGGAGCCGCCCGAAAATACCGCCGAGTTTAGCGCGGCGAATTTGTTGTCGCCCGCAGGGATGACTTTCCCGAACCACTTGCGGAAAATCTCGGGGTGTTGGCTGAGGCCCTCGTTCGGACCGCAGAAAATCACGCCTAACTTTTCTAACTCCTCTTTCATGCGCGAGTAGGAAGCTTCCGAATCGAATTGCGCTTCCACGCCGGCGAGGAATTTACGTTCTGCTTCGGGAATCCCGAGGCGTTCAAAAGTTTGCTTCACGTCATCGGGCACTTCTTCCCAGGTCCGACTCGGTTTTTGGCTTTTGGCGAGGTAGTAGCGAATCTCTTGAAAATTAATATTATTCAAGTCGCTCGTGGCCCAGTGCGTTGGCATGGGTAGGCTTTCAAAGATTTTGAGCGCTTTGTGGCGAAACTCCCGAATCCACTCATCTTCGCCTTTAACCTTGGCGATATAGTCGATAACCGTGGGGCTCAGACCGATGCCCGCATCAAAGGCATAATCTTCCTTGTACTTAAAATCGCCTTTGGAGCGATCAATCGCCAACGCATCGCGTTGGGCTTGGGCTTCATCAATTTCGGCCATGGTACTCAGTGCGTGGCGAGTTCTTGTTTCACCCAATCGTAGCCTTTGGCTTCGAGTTCGAGGGCGAGTTCTTTGCCGCCGCTATGGACGATGCGACCGTCCCACATGATGTGCACGCGGTCGGGCACGATGTATTCCAGCAAGCGTTGGTAGTGCGTGATGACGCAGAAGCCCGTGTCGGGACCGCGGAGGCGATTCACGCCTTCGGAGACGATGCGGAGGGCGTCGATGTCCAAGCCCGAATCGGTTTCATCGAGGACCGCGTATTTGGGCTTTAGCATCGCCAATTGTAGGATTTCACAGCGCTTCTTTTCGCCGCCGGAGAAACCTTCGTTGACGAAGCGAGACGTGAATTTGCGGTCCATTTTCAACTCGTCCATCTTGGCGTAGAGTTGTGCGTAGTAAGCTTTGGCGTCGAAGGGAGCGCCTTTGGCTTGGCGGGCGATGAGGGCGGCGCGGATGAAGTTCGCGATGGTGACACCCGGGATTTCGCTCGGGTATTGGAAGGCTAAGAATAAACCTTGGCGGGCAATGACATCGGGCTCCAGTCCGAGGATTTGTTCGCCGTCGAGGAAGACTTCGCCGCTTTGGACGGTGTAGTCGGGATGCCCCGCCAAGATTTTGGCGAGGGTACTTTTGCCGGTGCCGTTAGGCCCCATGATGGCATGGACTTCTCCGCGAGGGATCGTCAGCGAAAAGTTTTTAAGAATCGCTCGTTCGCCGATGGAGGCGTTGAGGTTCTTGATTTCAAGAGAGGGCGTCATGAGAAGAAATTAAGCGTGGGGAGGTTGTTCGGTGGTCGAGGCTTGGCCGTGGAAACTGATTTCGATGACTTCCGAGTTGAAGCCAGGGGGAAGAATCGAGCGGAGGCTGTTCAAGACCTCAGGAGGCAGTTCGATGTCGTGAACCCGGCCCGTCGCCTGATCGCGGAAGTGGGCATGGGGGGCCAGGTTGGGGCAGTAGCGGGTGGGCTCGCGTTCGTGGTTCACTTGGCGGACCAAGCCACAAGCCACGAAAGTTTCGAGGCAGTTATAGACCGTGGCTAAGGACATCCCGGGCATCGTTTCCCGGGCCCGTTGAAAGACCTCGTCGACCGTAGGGTGGTCGCGCTTGGAGATGAGGACGGAGAAAACGGCTTCGCGCTGGGGGGTCAGCTTTTGCCCGCCTTTGTTGAGAGAAGCCATGAGCTTCTCCCGGTCGTGCTCATTGAGATTTTGAATCATTCTAACCGCCTAATCAGTTGGAATGATTCCAAGTTGCAAGGGGAATTACGAAAAATAACCGCTTAATTTAGGCCAATTTTGCCATCTAGGCCATTTTGACCCTCAATTCGGCTCATTGCATAGATTTGGGTCAATTCTTCAGCGACCAGACCGAGGCGTTTTTCAGGCGAGAGGCATTCTAACAACTGCCGGCGGAGGGCGACCCGTTCGACAAAACTCGCGGCGACGGCATCGGCTAGGGCACCCGGTTGATTGGCGAGTGACTGGAGTCTTTGTAAAAGTAAGACCGCGTCTTCCCCAAAGGGGCTAAGCATTTTTTCCGATAACGATAAAATCCGGGCAATCTCGCGGGTGGCGGAGATGGGTTCGGCCAACGCTTCCTCAATCGCCGGTTTGATCTCTAAGCGCGGGAAGGGCGTGGTGCGTTCGACTCTCATCACCCGGGCGCGGCGGAGGCCTTCGAGGATGAGGTGCGAGGTGCCGTCCGCGTTTTCGACGTGGCTTTGAATGCGACCAATGCAGGTGATGGGACAGGGCGGCTCCGGGTTGTGGGCGTTGACTTGCTCTTCATCTAATTGCGACACCGCGAATAAACGATCGCCCGCCAAAACCTCTTGCAGCATTTTCTGATACCGCGGTTCAAAGATGCGAAGCGGTAAAAGCTGCTGCGGAAAAAAGACGCAGTTCCCCAGCGTCATAACTGGCACGATAACAGGAGAACCCATGCCAGTTATCTAAAGCGGAAACCGGCTTTCCGCAAGCGTGACACCCTTACTTTTTCGGGGCGGGAACGGTCGGTAAGATCGGCGATTCAAAGCCCGCTAAGTCGCGCGGTTTGACGTCGCCACTCCGGCGTTGGGTGCCCATCCAAGTGGGGTTGTAGGGACCCACGAGGGAAATGTTGAGGTCGGGCTTGATGGCTTTTTCCAGACCCGTGGTCCAGAAGCAGGCGTTGACGAGCATGCGACGGAACCCGTCGTTCGCTAAGTCGCCCGAAGCACCGTAGGTCGAAGCAAACACGCGACCTTCTTTACCCGAAGTGGATTTGTAAGTACGCACCCACGCCCCTGGCATCGGAGTCTTGGTCTTATCATCGGGGGCATCCGGCGTCATGCCCGTTAAAGGGTGAGCCATGGCCAAGACCGTGCTACCTTCGATGGGGTGAGCCACGTAGGCCCCGATTTCAGCCCACATGTCTTTGACGCCCGTGAGCACGGGGTGGGACGCTTGGTCGGGGACGATGTCGAGGCGGGTGCTCGACTTGTGGTTGGGGCCGTAGTGACCGACCCAGGTTTCACCTAAAATTTGGCGCCCGAAGCCACCGACGAAGTCTTCGCCTTTGTAGTTAAAAGAATACTTGTAGAAAGGACTTTCCTTCGGGAAACGAAAACCGTGGGTCGCCGTGCGCAAGCCGATGACGGCGCCGCCGCGGTTTAAGTAATCGATGATTGGTTGCATCTGTTCGGCGGGTAGGCCTTGGAAGCGCGTGAAGATGACCATCAAGTCAGCATCCTTGAGGGCTTCCGTGCCAGGAATGTTGTTGGGCTCGCCCATGACGATATTGCCCGTCTTGGGGTTGATGCCGAAGAGAACCGTGCAATGAAAGCCGTGGTGGTGGGCTAAGATGCGAGCTAACTCCGGCAACGCTTCTTCAGATTTATACTCGTGGTCGTTGGCAATGAGCACGACCTTTTTACCGACGCCGGCACCGCTGGTACCTTCGTAGGTTAAGGGGGCCTCGGCGGCGGGGAGCACCACGCTGAACAAGGCAAGGAGGCAGGGGAGGAGGGTTTTCATCATAAAGGGGTTATAGGAGAGCAGTCAGAGGGATTTAGGCAGTGTCTGCGGTGAAGACGAAACTAATTCCACTCGTCTAAGAACAGTTTTTTGGGGTCGGGTTCCGCCGTTTCGGCAAAATAGACGGCCATGCGTAAGGCCGCCAAATAATAGCTTTCCAAAGGCTCTCGATGCCGGGCTTTGATTTCCGTCAGCAACGATTCGGGCGAGCGCCCCGCTAACTGATCGATGCGGTAATAGCCGGCATCGAGCAAGTCGCGGGCTACATCGACCGGAAACCGGGAGATGCGCATGAAGGGGCTGCAGACCGCTTCGCGGCGCCGCTCAGCGGCACGTTGGCGAGCCGCTTCGTCCATGATTAGAGTCGGGCGAGAATCGCTGCACCCATGGCACGGGTGCCGACGGCGGGGCCGCCGCCCGCGATATCCGCGGTGCGAATACCTGCTGCAATGGTTTGTTCCACCGCCCGCTCAATCGACTTTGCTTCGGCTTCGAGGCCAAAGGAGTGACGGAGCATCAGGGCCGCCGAAAGGATTTGGGCACAGGGGTTGGCTTTGTCTTGGCCCGCGATGTCGGGGGCCGTGCCACCCGAAGGTTCGTAGAGACCGTAGCCTTTACCGTGACGGTTTAAGTCCAAGCCCAACGAGGCCGAAGCCATCATGCCGAGCGAACCACAGATGACCGCCATTTCATCCGAGAGAATATCGCCAAACATGTTTTCGGTTAACAACACATCGAACTGACTAGGCCGGAGCACTAATTGCATCGCGGCGTTATCAATGTACATGTGGGTTAACGTGATGTCAGGCGCCGTGGCCTTGACGCGTTCCCCGACGACTTTGCGCCAGAGAACGGAGGTTTCTAAAACGTTGGCTTTGTCGACGAGCGTGAGGTGCTTGCGGCGGGCGCGAGCGGTTGCGATGGCCACGTCGGTGATGCGCTCAATCTCGGATTTGCGATACACCATCGTATCGATGGCTTCGATGTCACCACCCGCGATTTCTTGGGTCGACTTAGCTCCAAAGTAAAGGCCACCGGTGAGTTCGCGAATGCAAACCATGTCCACGCCTTGCGGGATGCGGTCGGGGCGGAGGGGGGACGTATCAATGAGATTCTTTAAGAGCAGGCCAGGGCGAACGTTGGCGTAGAGTTTGAAATGCTTCCGGAGGGGCAAGAGCGAGGCCCGTTCAGGTTGTTCCTTGGGAGGTAACTTTTCCCACTTGGGCCCGCCGACCGAGCCGAACAAGATGGCGTCCGCCGCTTGGCAAGCAGCCAGGGTGCTATCGGGTAAAGCTTTGCCGTAACGATCGATGCCAGCGCCCCCGACTTCATGCGTCGAGTGTTCGAGCGTGTGGCCCGCTTTCTTGAGGCAAGCCTCGAGCACAGGCAGCGTGGCCGCCATGACTTCAGGGCCAATGTAGTCGCCCGGTAAAACAGCAATTTTAAGGTGCATAGACGCAGGAAGAGGAAGCGAAGATAAGCAGAAGGGCAGGTTGCAGGGCAAGGAGAAGCATAAAACTTCATTAAGAAATATCTTACCTTGGACGTTGCGGAGGGTTGCACCTGACGGAGATTTTCACTTATTACGCCCCTTCTCCTTCCTTCTTATGTCACACGCTCCCCTGGTTCTTGGCAAATTTTCTCTCGGTATGGGTGATCGCTTCGCCCATGAAGCGGAGGCCCAATTGGCGGCCTGCATCTTGGCGCAGCAGCATGGCGTCGCCCTGACGCCGGTGTGGAATAAATCCAACCGCGAGCATAATATTATTGGCTCGGAACCCACGGGCACCCGCCAAGCCGCCGATGCCGCCGTGCGGACTTTAGGGTGGAAGGGGGCTTATTTCTTAGATGCCGACCATATCGGTCTCAAGACGGTAGATCGCTTTGTGGCGGTTTCCGATTTCTTCACCATCGATGTGGCCGACTTCATTGCCCAGCCCGCTGACCCCGCTGCGGTTCAGGCGTTTGTGCAACGTCACCCTGAATTAGTTGGTACGTTGACGATTCCCGGGATTGAGCGTCCGATTCAGACGACGCGCGCCGACGTGGAGCGTACGGCGGCGAAGTTCCTGTTGGCCGTGCAAGAAGCGGGCAAGGTCTATCGCCACATTGCCGCGGTGAAGGGCGTCGGTCGTTTTGTGCCAGAGATTTCGATGGATGAAACGGATAGTCCGCAAACGCCTCCCGAGTTATTGGTCATCCTCGCCGCGATTGCGGATGAGCAAGTCCCCATTCAAACCATTGCCCCTAAGTTCACGGGTCGCTTTAATAAAGGAGTCGATTACGTGGGTGACGTGGTGCAATTCGAACGCGAATTTAATGAGGACCTCTGTGTGATCGCCCATGCGGTGAAGCATTATGGTTTACCGGCGAATCTTAAACTCAGCGTCCACAGCGGAAGCGATAAGTTCTCGATTTATCCGGCGATTCGTCGCGCCTTAGCGAAGCATGGAGCGGGCGTACACGTGAAGACGGCGGGTACGACTTGGTTGGAAGAAGTCATTGGTTTGGCCGAAGCGGGTGGTGCTGGTTTAGCTTTGGCGAAAGAAATTTATGCCGAGGCGTTGAGTCACATCGACGAGCTCAGTCAGCCCTACGCCACGGTGATCGATATCGACCGTCGCCGTTTACCTTCCGCCGCAGAGGTGCAAGGTTGGACCAGTGCTCAATACGTCGCAGCGTTGCGCCACGACCTCAAGAATCCCCTTTATAATCAGCACCTCCGCCAACTCTTGCACGTCGGCTTTAAAGTCGCCGCCAAGATGGGCCCGCGCTACTTAGAGCAACTCCAAGCTTGCCGGGCCTCGTGTGCTCGCAACGTGACGGAGAACCTCTTCGAGCGCCATATTCGTCCGCTCTTTATTTAGTTCTCGGGCTAACGGCGTGAGGCTTAGAAACCAGCTGCCGACTTAAACGAGTCGATGGCTGGTTGCGAGGCACCCAGTGCCTTGGTGTACGCATCTTTCGCGGCGTTAAAGGCATCGGTGGCGGTGCCGACGTCGGCATCGCTCTTTTTCTTGGCTTCTTCTAAGCGACCATAGTTATCCTTGGCCACTTTGAGTTTTTCCTGGGTCTGCGCCGACATCGAGCGGTTGCGTTTGATGGAAGGGGATTCTGCTTCGGTTTGCAGTTTGTCGACCCGGGCCTTTTCCCGATCGATATCTTTGCCTAGGTTGTCGTTGTCGCTTTTGACTTTTTGGTAAGCTTCCAGAGCGGTGCGGATAGCACTGTAGAGGCTGATGAGGTTGGCCGTGTTAGCGTCGGTGACGGCCTTGCGCAGGGTATCGAATTTATCCGCTGCGACCTTTTTGGAGGCGGAATCTAAGAAAGCCGTCCCAAACGCACTACCGCCGATGGCGTCGACGCGGAGGTGGGGAGGAGGAGCTGGGAGGTCTTTGTCGGTGAGACCTTTATCTGCGGCGGCCGCTGGAGTGGTCGCAGGGTCAGCCTTGCCTTTGCCTTTCGCCGCCGTGGGGGTGGCGTTGGGATCGGTCTTGGTGGCAGCGTCTAACGGGGCCACGAAGCTGAGGGCGAGGGCAAGAATCCAGGGGGTGATTTTCATAGTAGAAAGTTAGTAAAAACTTTAACCCGCTTGGCAGGTAAAAGTTGCAGGGGGCAGGGTGATTTAGGCTTTGTTCCAATCTTTGGCGAAACTTTCCGCAAAATAAGTTAAAATCAAGTCTGCGCCGGCCCGACGAATCGCCAGCAAGCTCTCGTTGCGGGTTTTCACCAAGTCTAACCAGCCTTTTTCCGCGGCGGCATGAATTTGAGCGTATTCCCCAGAAACTTGGTAGGCAGCGAGCGGGAGGGAGCTGGCTTCGCGGATTTCGCGGAGGATGTCGAGGTAGGCGCCCGCAGGTTTAACCATCAAAATATCGGCGCCTTCGTGGGCGTCTTGCAGGGCTTCGCGCACGGCCTCGCGGCGATTGGCGGGGTTGATTTGGTAGCCAGCTTTGGAAATCGGGCCGTCTTCGGGTTTGCGTTGGCTACCAATCGCATCGCGGAACGGACCGTAGTAGGCCGAGGCAAATTTGGCAGAGTAGGCGAGGATGCCCGTGCGCGTGTGTCCGGCGAGGTCGAGTTGGTGGCGGATGGCGGCGACGCGGCCGTCCATCATGTCGGAGGGGGCTACGAAATCAGCGCCCGCTTGAGCCGTCAGCAGAGCCATCTTAACGAGCAGCTCCACCGTCTCATCATTGGCCACGTCTTGTCCCGAGGCATCGAGCACGCCGTCGTGCCCGTGACTGGTGTAGGGATCGAGGGCGATGTCGGCAAAGACCATCGTGCCGGGAATCTTTTCTTTAATCGTCCGAATTGCTCGCAGCGCTAAGTTCGAAGGGTTGATGGCTTCCGTGCCACTAGCATTCTTGTAGCGTGGGTTGATTTTGGGAAACAGGGCGACGCCGTAAATCCCGAGCATTTGTAATTCCGCACACTTGGCGGCCAGTTGGGAGAGGGGGAGGCGCGAAATGCCAGGCAGGGAGGCAATCGGTTCGGGTTCGGCGTCCTCGGTCACGAAGAGCGGTTGGATCAAGTGACGCGGTTCAACTTGGGTCTCGGCCAGCATCGACCGGATGCTGGAGGATTGGCGGAGGCGACGCAGTCGTTCGACTTGATGAGGATGGCCCTGCATAGGGCTCTATTTGAGGTCAGCCGCTTCCGAGGGCAACGGCGAAGCCAAGGGGAGGACGCATAGAAATCGAGCCAAGGTGTGACATTTTGTCTAATTTGCTCGTCTGACACAGGCCCAGTCGTGTCACCGCACCCTGATATTCTTAATAAAACAGCATTTTTCCGTTGGCATACGCCCTGCCATTAAGAGGTACACCCATTCTTTAACCTTTTAACTAAACCAACCACACTATGAGTAAAATCATTGGCATCGATCTCGGTACAACCAACTCCTGCATGGCCGTTCTGGAAGCAGGGGAGGCTATCGTGATTCCTAACTCCGAAGGCGCTCGTACGACGCCCTCGATTGTCGCGTTCACGAAGAACGGCGACACCCTCGTGGGGCAAGCTGCGAAGCGTCAAGCAGTGACCAACCCCAAGAACACCGTCTTCTCGGCTAAGCGCCTCATCGGTCGCAAGTTCGCTGAAGTGAAGAACATTGCTGCTAAACTGCCTTACAAGGTGGTCGAAGGCAAAAATGGCGACGCCGCTATTGAGTGTGAAGTCGAAGGTAAGCCTCGCGTCTTCACGCCCGAAGAAATTTCGGCCAAAGTGCTCGCGAAATTAAAAGCCGACGCTGAAGCCTACTTGGGCGAGAAGGTCACGCAGGCCGTGATCACGGTCCCTGCTTACTTCAATGACTCGCAGCGCCAAGCGACGAAAGACGCCGGCACGATTGCAGGCTTAGAAGTGCTCCGCATTGTGAATGAGCCCACCGCTGCTTCCTTGGCTTACGGCCTGGATAAGAAGGGCGACGAAAAGATTGCCGTCTATGACTTAGGTGGTGGTACGTTCGACGTCTCGGTGCTCGAAATCGGTGGCGGCGTGTTTGAAGTCAAAGCGACCAACGGTGATACCGAACTCGGTGGTGATAACTGGGACGAGCGCTTAATCCAATGGCTCGTCGACGGTTTCCGCGCGGAGTCCGGTATCGACCTCTCGAAGGACGCGATGGCCCGCCAACGTCTGAAAGAAGAAGCAGAAAAAGCGAAGATCGCGTTGTCGTCTTCGAACTCGGTCGACATCAACTTGCCCTTTATCACCGCGGATGCTTCGGGTCCGAAGCACTTGAACGTTACGTTGTCCCGCGCCCAAATGGAGAAGGTTTGCGATGACCTCTCGGAGCGCACCAAGAAGCCTTTTGAGGCCTGCTTACGCGATGCAGAATTGAAGATGTCGCAAGTCGATGAGTTGGTCTTGGTCGGCGGGATGACCCGCATGCCGAAGATCATCGAAATCGCTCGTAGCCTCGCTGGCAAAGAGCCTCACAAGGGTGTCAATCCAGACGAAGTGGTGGCAATTGGGGCCGCGATTCAAGCGGGTGTCTTGAAGGGTGACGTTAAAGACGTGCTCTTGCTCGACGTGACTCCGCTCACGCTCTCGATTGAAACCATGGGTGGCGTGGCCACGCACATGATTGATCGCAATACCACGATTCCCACGAAGAAGTCGCAGATTTATTCTACGGCGGCCGACAATCAGCCTTCGGTGGAAATCGTCATTGTCCAAGGTGAGCGCCCGATGGCGCGCGACAACAAGTTGCTCGGGACCTTCAAGTTAGACGGTATCATGCCCGCTCCACGTGGCACGCCGCAAATCGAAGTGACCTTCGACATCGATGCGAACGGGATCCTCCACGTCTCCGCTGTCGATAAAGGCACGGGTAAGGAGCAGAAGATTTCGATCACTGGTTCCTCGGGTCTCTCGAAGGAAGAAGTCGAAAAATTGCGTAAGGAAGCCGAAATGCATGCGGATGAAGATAAGAAAATCCGTGAGCAAGCGGAGGCCCGCAACCAACTCGATGCCGTTGTCTTCCAAGGCGAAAAGCAAATCAAGGAAAACGGCGACAAGTTCCCGGGCGACACCAAGGCCAAAGCCGAGGCAGCCATCAAGGAAGCGCAAGAGCTCTTGAAGAAGCCAGAGGCGACTGCCGAGGAGTTGCAAAAGGCCCATGAAGCCGTCTTGGCTCCGTTGACCGAAGCGGCTCAAGCCATCTACGCTGCCGCCAGCAAGGAAGCCGAAGCTAACCCTCAAGCTGCTGATGCCGGTGCGGCCAAGAAGGCTAAGGGTGGCAAGGAAGTCGACGGCGACTTTGAAGTGGTCGACGATAAGAAGTAAGCCACGACGACAGTCGTTTAAACGGGAGGTAGTTCGCAGAACTACCTCCTTTTTTGTGCCCCGCACAATTCGGGGCTAATAATTGAGGGGGAACTCAAGAATTCACTTCCCCCGGGCCGGCATCTTTTTGTAAGTAGAAGTGTGAATTCCTCGGAGCAACTTTTTCAACGTGCCCTGACTATGATCCCAGGGGGCGTTAATTCCCCAGTGCGGGCCTTTCGTTCGGTGGGCGGTACGCCGTTCTTCACCCGTTCGGCCCAAGGTGCCCGTCTGACCACGGTCGATGGCCAAGAGCTTATCGATTTTGTGCTGACTTGGGGGCCTGCCATTCACGGGCATAACGATACGGAGATTCGGGACGCGGTCCGTGAGGCCCTCGATCGGGGGACCAGTTTCGGCACGCCCAATCCTTCCGAGGTGGCGATGGCAGAATTAATTTTGGCCTGCGTGCCTGCGGTGCAAAAAGTCCGGATGACGAATAGCGGCACGGAAGCGACGATGTCGGCCATTCGTCTGGCCCGCGGTTTTACGGGTCGTCCGAAGATTATTAAATTCTCGGGCTGCTACCATGGTCACGTGGACTCGCTTTTAGTCAAAGCGGGCTCGGGGGCTTTAACGCAGGGCAATCCTGACTCCGCCGGCGTGACGCCTGGCACGGCTGCCGACACGATTGTGGTCGAGTATAATAACTTGCCCGCCTTGCAGGCGGTCTTTGCCGCGGAACCTCAAACTATTGCGGCCATCATCCTCGAGCCCTATCCCGCCAATGTCGGCCTGATTTTACCGGCTCCCGGTTTCTTACAAGGCTTGCGCGACCTTTGCACAAAATACGGTACGGTGTTGATTTTTGATGAAGTGATGACGGGTTTCCGTTTGTCCTTAGCAGGCACCCAAGGTCTGCATAACGTGCTGCCAGACTTGGTGTGCATGGGCAAAATCATCGGTGGCGGTTTACCCGTCGGTGCATTTGGCGGTCGGGCGGAAATCATGAATCAGCTCGCACCGTTGGGACCAGTTTATCAGGCCGGCACTTTGAGCGGTAATCCTTTAGCGATGGCGGCGGGTTTGGCGGCTGTCCGTAAATTACAACGCACGAATCCTTATCCCCGACTGGAGCAGTTAGGTGCCCAAGTGCGTGACACTTTATTGGGCGCGGCCAAGGCCAAGGGGATTCCCTTGCAGGTGCCGCAAGTGGGTTCGATGTTCTCGCTCTTTTTCAACGAGCGCCCAGTGCAAAATTACGATCAAGCGATTGCCTCGAACGGGGATTTATACCGTAAGGTCTTTCGTTACGCTTTGGACCACGGCGTCTACTTGGCACCTTCGCCGTATGAAACGGCCTTCTTGTCGACGGCCCACGAGGGTCGGGACATTGAACAAGCCTGCACGGTGCTCGCGGCCGCGGTCAAAGCCCTCTAAACCTTATGCCCAAACTCGCTTTTATCGGTTCGGGTCGCATGGCCAGTGCGATGGTGCAAGGCTTGCTGCGCTCGGGTGCTTGTCAGCCCAGTGATATCACTATTATCGGAGGGCAAGGCACCTCGGCAGCGAAACTATCTCAAGCCACGGGCGTGCGTGCGGTGACCTCGCCGCTGGATTTATTAGCGGGTGCGGATGCGGTGGTGTTGGCTTGCAAGCCTCAGCAGTTTGCGGGCTTGGATCCAGCGTATGCGATGTTGGCCCGCGGGAAGTTGGTCTTGTCCGTTTTGGCTGGGACGCGGCTCACGAGTCTGAGCAAATTTTTTAATGGGGCCCGCAATGTGGTGCGTGCCATGCCGAATACACCAGGCGCGGTCGGACAGGGTATCACCGCCCAATGTTCCGTTGTCGCACTCAGCCCTGAAGACGCCGTCATCGTGCAGTCGATTTTGTCAGGTCTCGGTCGGATCCTGGAATTACCCGAAGCGATGTTTGATGCCGTGACAGCGGTTTCGGGCAGCGGACCTGGTTTCTTTTTTGAATTCTTGGCAGCCTACGAGGCCGCGGCCGTGGAATTGGGTTTTACGCCTGAGCAGGCTAGTCTCCTGAGTCGGGAAACCTTCCGAGGGGCACTTGGCTTGTTGGCCGCAACGGGGGAGACCCCTGATAACTTGCGTACGCAAGTCACTTCTCCGGGGGGTACCACCAAGGCGGGTTTAGATGCTTGGGCGTCGGTGCAATTTCGCACCACGGTGGCCAGCGCTCTCATCGCCGCTCAGCGTCGCTCCGCAGAGTTAGGCAAAGCCTAAAACGGTGGCGGGTTTATTTTTCCAAGACCACGTGGTCAATCTGCTGACCCTGCTGGTCGATTTGTCGGAGCTCAAAACGCTTTTCGCTCAAGTCGATTAACGTGAAGGAGTGAATGCCGTCGACGTACTTGGCGTTGAACGGGGCGTAGTTATCTTTTACTTCGACCGGAAGTTTCGAGAGAACTTTTTCAATATTACCCTTATAAAGCGTGGCCCCGCCACCGCCGGAGACGAAGTAGACAATCCCGTGGGCATGCGTATTTTTTTCGCCGTCAAAGGCTTCATCGATTTTGAAAACGCCGTTGACGTAGGTTGGCGCTTCTTTCGGGGCCTCCTTGGTCACGTGTTCATCTTTGGGTTCTTTATCGCTGTCTTTCTCTTTTTCTTTCGGCAACTCGAGGGGCACTCCGGATTTTAGGGGAGCTGGGCCCGGCGTGGGTGCAAAGGTGAAGGGCTTGCTGCGTTGGTAATTATGCACGTGACCAGCAAAGACGGCATCGACGCCACACGCTTCAAAAATCGGGGCCCAACGGCGGCCTTTTTGTTCGCCATAGTGTTGCGGAGTAATCTCGAACATCGGCACATGCATGCTGACGAATTTCCAAGGTTGGTGACTGGCCTTTAAGTCTTTTTCCAGCCAAGCCGCCACGGCGGGGTCGTCGGGTTTGCCGCCGCCCCCATTATTAATGACGACGAAGTGGGCCGGGCCAAAATCGAAGGAGTAATGAGCTAAGGCAGGGTAGTGAGCACCCGCGTCGTGGCGGAATTTTTCGCCCTGAGCCGTCGTCGGCACCGGGGTGGTCCATGCCCCTTCGCCGGGGCCATTTTGCGGGGCGTTGAAGAAGTAGAAGACTGAGTAAGCGTCGGGCAGGGTGGGGCTGAGTTTGCCGACGGTGGTGTCGTGGTTGCCGAGTACGGCGTAGAACGGAATCTTGCCCATCATGGCGGCGCCCAACTTTTCGGAAGGTGTTACCGCTTCATTATAAGTATTCCAAAAATACTTCATGTAATGATAGGCCCGACCGGAAGGGTAAACGATGTCGCCGAGCATCACCATGAACTGGGGCTTGGTTTCGTGGATGTGATAAGCGATCGCATACTGATCCGCTTTGCCGTTGGCGAGGTCGCCCACCATGACAAAGCGAATCGGTTGATGCGCACTGGCACGGGTGTGGGCTGTGTTCTGGGCTACAACCTTATCGCCTAGTTTAAGTGTGTAGGTGAATTCCGTGTCTAAGGGCAGTCCCGTTAAGGTTGCCGTGTAGCGTCGATAATGTTGTTCCGCTTCAGGTTTGGCAGGGGGCTTGGTTGGTGCGGCGGCAAAATCCAGCGGGGTTACTTCAACGTCGGCACGGGCAAGCCCGGCTGCGTTTTTGGCGGCATATTCTAACCGATAATTCCCGGGGGTGGCATCCGTCACCCACAGGATTTTAATTTCATCGGTGGCTTCGAGCCCGCTTTGTGAACTCGGTTGCAGGTAGGGCTGTACGAGTAGGGTTTGGGCACTCGCACTGACTCCGAGGAAACAAAGCAGGTGGCGCAGCATAAAACCCTTTAAAATCAGGTTAACCGCTAATTATTTCGTCGCGGCCCAAACTTTCAAATCATCAAAGCAACCTGATTGACCTGCCACGCCGAACTCGATTTTGGATTTCGTGGCGTGGGCGATGCCAGGAGATTTCAAGTAGGCCGCGGGCTTGCCTTCGATGCACATCCGCATTTCGTCGCCGACCGTTTCTACCGTGAGGTTATACCATTTGCCTACTTCGAGGGCGGGTTTGATGGGGAAGGTGGCTTGACGACCTTGGAGTAACTTGGCGACTTCGGCTTTCTTGCTCGGGTCGTTCTTCATTTCGTAAATATCGTTCCGCATGTTGCCTTCTTTTTCGTCGATGATGGTCGCGCTGAACGTTTTGTCCTTTGGGTTGTAGCGCACTTGGGCTCGGCAGATATGTCCGTAGTGGCAGCCCGTGTATTTCCGATCGTCGAACTCGACATCCATCATCGTGGCGCCTTCGAAGCAAATTTTGCATTCCACAATGCTATCGCTAGTCGGTAATTCCAGGCCATGGACGGCGGCGTGGGCGGTCACGGCGGGCTTGCCATCGGTGGCGGGGATGTTTTGGACCCGGGTTTGCGTACCCTTGAGCGCACCCTTTTCGAGGGTAAAGGTTTGGACTACTTGGTGCCAGCGTTTGTCGGGTTGGGCACCTTCGAAATTATCTTCAAACAAGAGGTCCTTTTTCTTCCCGATTGGTTCGGCAGGAATGCTGGGGGTGCTGGTTTCGGCAAAAAGCGACAGGGCAACGAAACCTAAGAGCGTAGCAGGATGCATAGGAGGTAGGGGGTCATGAAATAGACATCCAGAATACCCCGAGGTTCAATTCAATTGCATGTGCCAGTGGAAATTCTGACGGGCGAGGTTGACCGTTCTGGGCTGGCAATTAGGTTAAGGCTATGCACCGGGCGTTCCGCTATTACGACCTCATCATGGGGGCTTTTGTGGCGGTGCTCTTATGTTCTAATTTAATTGGGCCTGCTAAAGTCGTGGAATTGAAACTGCCGTTTTTCGGACTGACGCAATTTGGGGCCGGCAATCTCTTTTTCCCGCTTTCTTATATCTTTGGCGATATTCTGACCGAGGTTTACGGGTATGCTTTATCGCGCCGGGTGATCTGGACGGGCTTTGCGGCGATGCTCTTTGCGACCTTCATGGCCTGGGTCGTGCTCGCTTTGCCCGTGAGTGCACGCGAGCCATTTAGTTTGCAGCTGCAACCGGCGCTCGAACTCTGTTTTGGGGGCGGGTGGCGCATCGCCCTGGGTTCTATCATCGCATTTTGGATTGGGGACTTTTTGAATTCGTATGTCTTGGCGAAGTTGAAAATTCGCACGCAAGGCAAGCACCTCTGGTTGCGGGTGGTAAGTTCGACGATGTTGGGGCAGGCCGTGGATAGCTTGGTCTTTTACCCTCTGGCTTTCGGGGGGCTTTGGACCGCGGATACGCTGGGTCGCGTGATGCTGACTAATTGGAGTTTCAAAGTCCTCGTCGAAATCGCGATGATTCCCTTTACTTATTGGGTGTGCGCGTTTTTGAAGCAGGCAGAGGGCGTCGACAAGTACGACACCGACACCCATTTCACGCCGTTTACTTTAGAAGATTAAGGAACGCTGAGTTCTTCTAGAAGGTGGACTAGTTCTCGCCCGTAGCGCACATAGGCCTCAAAGCGTTCGGCTGGGGAAGCTTGGGCTGCTTGGGCTCCAAGGTGCACGATGTTGGCCACGTGGGGTTCAATCGTGGCGCCCGCTCGGTAGCCCGTGGCAATGAGGTCTTGGAGGATGAGTCGAACTTGGGCAGAGCCTTGGCCAGGGAAGGTAAAGGCTTGGCTCTTCGTCCCCGGACCAGCGGCTTGGCAGTCTTTAATATGCACGTAGTGGATGAACGGCCGGATGGTATGATAAAATTCTAGCGGATCTTGGCCGTAAGCGACCGTGTTACCGATATCGAACAAGTAGCCGACGTTAGGATGATTCAGTTCTTCCATGAACCGCCGGGCATTCAAGGCGGAGGAGCCGCCCCAGCCTTCGCAGTTTTCGTGTAACAGGACGATGTCGTGGTCGGCGGCGATCTTGGCCATCTCACGGTAACGACGCAGGCCTTCCTGACGCCACTCGCTTTCAGCGGTGCCAGCTTGCATCCAACTCATCGTTCGTACCCACCGCGTCTTCGCGCGGTGTAGGCGGGGGATGAGGGTGCGGAGGTCGGTGAGGTCGACGTTGAAGTCCCCCGTAATTGGTCGACTCCAATTGCCAATGGCCGAGGCGAAACTGGAGACCCGGAGTCCTGCCGCTTCGATCGCCGTCATCGCTTGGGCGAACGCAACGTCCGTGAGGACGGGGCTACAGACCTGTTGCCCGTCGATGAGGCGTAGTTCGAGGGCCTCCCAGTCCAACGTTTTTTGGGCCTTAATTTGGCCTGCTAAGTCGTTCGCCGCTTCGTCCGCTAAGCCGGATAGGGGGAAGGGGAGTGCAGGTGCCATGGTGCGGATGCTGTCGAGGGGGTGCCGGGCTTAAAGAAAAAATCAAAAAGTTCGTCACGCGAGCAACCCTGCCCCTTTTGCGGAGTTTAATGTATATGAACTTAGCGGTGCTCCTCTCCGGTCTAAGCGTCCACCTCCTGATCCTGGCTGCGGTGGTCAATCTTTGGTACGTGAGGAGTTTTAAGAAAGATAAGAAAGAAGGCCTCCCGGCGGAGGGCCTACCGAAAAAAGTTACTGACGATGTGTCGCGTTAGTTAAGAGTGGGCCGATGAAGTTCTGGTATCAGGTCATTGCATGCGGAAGTTGGCTGATGGTGAGCTTGCTGGGGGCCTCCGAGCAGCCCGAGCGGGTGCTTTTTATCGGCAATAGTTACACCGGGGTAAATCAGTTGCCCAAAGTCTTTGGGGAAGTTGTGAAGAGTGCCACGGGTGCGGCGCCCGTGATTAAGTCGGCGACGCCAGGCGGGCAGACTTTATTACAGCAACTCAGCCAGAAACCTAGTTTGGCTTTAATCGATGAAGGTAATTGGGATGTTGTGGTCTTGCAGGGACAAAGCCAAGAGCCGGCATTAGCGGAAGTGAGTCCCAAGCTTCGCCAAGAATTTTTGGATAGTGCCCAGCAACTAGCGGGGCGGATTCGCACGAAGAGTCCGCGAGCCCGCCTTTTCTTTTACGAAACTTGGGCCCGTCATGCGGATTATTGGCAGAAAGATCCGCAAGCGACTCAGGTGGGAGCTAACCCCGTCGAGATGCAGGCCCGCTTGCGGCATTGGTACACGGCGGCTGCCGACTTAGTAAAAGCTGAGGCGGTGGTGCCCGTGGGCGATGCTTGGGAGTTGAACTACCAGAAGTCCCCTTCGCATCGTTTGCATGCCCCAGATAATTCGCATCCTAACTTTGCGGGCACCTACTTGGCGGCTTTGGTTTTCTATAAGACGATTTACCATCCCGCAGATTTAAAAATCGCTTACCGCGAGAAGTTATCGGTCGAAGAGGCGCAAGAGTTGCAAGCCTTGGCCCAAGCGGTGAAGCCCTTGCCCTTGGGGGTTAATAAACCCGCGGCTCGCTAAGAAGCCCGTTTTCAGGCTGGAACTCAGGGGAGGATTCTCTGTCTATGGGGGCATGCGATGCTTATCCCCCTTCGTTAGTTTATTGGTCGCCTTTGGCCTGCAGGCTGGCGACTTAAAGGTTTCGACGATTTTTTCCGATCACGGCGTGCTGCAAGCCGGCGAGGCCGCGGTTTATGGTCATGCCAAGCCTAACGCGAAAGTAGAAATCTCGTTTGGGGATAAGACCGTGACCACGCAGGCTTCGGAAGCCGGCGTTTTTAAGACTAATTTAAAAGGCTTAACCCCCACCGAAGAAGGTCATGATCTGATTATTAAATCAGGGGAGGAAACTTACACGGCGCACGATGTGATTGTGGGCGAAGTCTGGATGGGTTCGGGTCAGTCTAACATCGACATGACTGTCGCGGGCACTTTTGACGTCAAAACCGCCGTGGCCCGTCCACGCGATAACGGGTTGCGCATCTTTTTAGTCGCTCGCATTCCTGCGGCTCAGCCTGTGGAGGATGTAAAGGGCTCGTGGAAAATCGCCGACCCCACGACGGTTCCAGGTTTTTCTGCTACCTCCTATTATTTCGCTTATGCCTTACGTCAGGATATTAAACAACCGGTGGGGATTATTGTGAGCTCGATTGGTGGCACGCGCGCGGAAGCTTGGGGTCCTAAGGGGGTCTACGATGACGTTCCCGAGGCCAAGGGTTGGGAAGAGAAGGAAGCGGCTGCGGTTAAAGCCCGTGAAGCCAAGCACGATCCCAAATCTCCTCCCGTCTGGTCCAATGGCCCCCACATGAATTGGAACGGCATGATTTATCCATTAATTGGATACAGCTTTAAGGGGGTGTTCTGGTATCAAGGGGAGTCGAACGCCGATCAAGGGGAAGATTATAAGTGGGTTTTGGGCTCCATGATTAAGTCTTGGCATAAGGCTTGGGGGAGCGATTTCCCCTTTATGATTGTGCAATTGCCCCGCTTTAAATCCAAGACGCCCTTGCCCATCGAAGAAGGTCGCACGAGTTGGGCTAAAATCCGTGAATCGATGGAGTGGATTGCTGATCATGTCCCTGGTGCAATGATGACGGTGAACATCGACTTAGGAGACCAGAAAGACATTCACCCGAAGGATAAATTGGCGATTGGTCAGCGCTTAGCGGCCTTAGCGCTCCAACGGGTTTATAAATTACATGAAACCGGCAGCGCTCCTCGCGTCGTTGAAGCTAAGCCCCAAGGGGATGCTTGGGTGCTGACTTATGATCGCCCCGTGGTGTTACGCGGGGAAGGGAAGGGCTTTGCGGTGCTGGGCGCCGACGGTAAGTGGTCGTTTGCTCAAGCCAAGGCAGAGGGCAAGACGGTGACCGTTTCGGTCGAAGGCGTTAAAGCCCCCACCGAGGTGCGCTATGCTTGGGCTAATTTCCCAGAGGTTTCGGTGTATGCGGAAGGGGCAGATGCCCTGCCTGCGGGCCCTTGGCGGAGCTCGAAATAATTCGGTCGACTTAATAATTTTTAATTAAAATTGAGTCGCTGTCAGCGGGGGTTAAGGTCCTAAGCCTTAACCCCCTTTTGTTTTCGTGAAAATTACCCGCATTTTTGCTCACCGTGTAGAATTACCTCTGCGTGAGGGAAATTACCAATGGTCGGGCGGTAAGTCCGTCCAAGTTTTCGATAGTACGATTGTAGGCGTCGAGACCGACACCGGCTTGGTGGGCTTTGGCGAAGTGTGTCCGCTGGGGCCGTTTTATTTGCCAGCTTATGCCGATGGCGTCCGCGCCGGTCTTAAAGAAATCGCGCCGCATTTGCTCGGTTGGGATCCGCGTGAATTATCTAAATTAAATCACCGCATGGATGCGGCCTTGAAAGGTCACGCTTATGTTAAGTCGGGCATTGATATCGCTTGCTGGGATATTTTGGGACAAGCCACTGGAATGCCGGTGTGTGAGTTGTTGGGTGGACGTTTTGGCGCCAAGGTTCGTTTGTATCGGGCGATTTCCCAGGAAGATCCTGCCGTGATGGCTCAGAAGGTGGCAGGCTATCGCGCGGAAGGTTACACGCGCTTTCAACTAAAAGTCGGCGGAGATCCAGATACGGATATTCAACGCATTCATGCGGTGCGAGCGATGTTAGCACCTTCCGATCGTTTGGTGGCGGATGCGAATACGGGCTGGACGCAACATGAGGCCGTGCGCGTGGTGCGCGCGGTTAAAGACGTGGATGTTTATATCGAGCAACCTTGTCTGACTTACGAAGAGTGCTTGGCGGTGCGTCGCCTCACGAATCACCCGTTTGTCTTGGACGAAAACGTGGATGGCATCGACATGCTTTTACGCGCCAAAGCGGATTTGGCGATGGATGTGGTGAATTTGAAAATCAGTAAACTCGGTGGGCTGACGAAGACTCGCCAAGTTCGCGATCTCTGCGTGAGCATGGGCATTGCCATGACGCTTGAGGATAGTTGGGGTGGCGACATTACTACGGCGGCGATTGCGCACTTAGCGCATAGCACCCCAGAAGAGTACCGTTTCACGAGCACTGATTTTAATAGTTACGTCACCGTCAGTAACGCCCAAGGTGCCCCGCAGCGCGTTCATGGATTCATGGAAGCGAGCCAAGCACCCGGCTTGGGAATTAAGCCCAACTTCTCGGTGCTCGGCCCTCGCCTCGTTGACGTGTTCGCCCGTTAAACTCCGATGCGCCTCTCTCGCCTCATCTCCCAAACTTTTAAGATTTGGAGTTGGGGTTGGCTGAGCGTGACGTTGGGGGCTGCGGAATTAGCAGATTATCATCTACTCGGTGATTTTAATTGTACGGCGTGTCACGCTGTGAATGCAGTCCAGTCGAGTTGGGTGAATCAACATCAGGCCCCTAATTTACAAGAAGTAAGCCAACGGTTGAATCCGCGATGGGTGCGGGATTTTTTGGCCGATCCGGCACACCCGCACGGTTGGAAGGTTGGTTTGGAAAGCCAAGGTACATTGGCTGAACAAGCGGAGGCCTTAACGCAGTACCTGTGGTCCAAGCACCCTCAAGAGTTTAGGTGGACGAGTCCTGATAAGGGAGCCATCCCGCGAGGTGAGAACCTTTATCATACGATTGGCTGTGTGGCCTGTCACGCTCCGCAACAAGGCGCTGCCTTGGGAATTCCTTCGGTGACGTTGCCCAACTTGGCGGAAAAATGGAGTTTCGAGGGCTTGCGACGTTTCTTGCAAGACCCGTTGGCTACTCGACCTAGCGGCCGAATGCCAGCGATGCACTTAGTCGGGAGTGAAGCCGCGGACTTGGCACATTATTTACTTCGCGACGTTAAAGTCCCTGCCCACGTTGAGCTCGCGCTCTACCGTGGTCGGTTGCGCAGTTTAGAGGATCTCGACACCGCCGAAGTCGCCCGCTCCATGCCGCTGGAAAGTTTAGCCATGCAGGGCCCGATGAAAGACCGAGGGGTTGCGTATCGACTCACGACGTGGGTGGAAATTAAGACTGCTGGGAATTACCAATTCTATTTACAGGCAGCAGGGGCGAGTCGCCTAAGCGTCGATGGCCATTGGATCATGGGTGAGGGCAGTTGGCAGCGGGATAAAATTAACGATCACCGGGCCGTCGTGCTGACCGTGGGGAGGCATGAACTGAAAATAGACTACGCCTACCGAGGTAATAAGGACCCGCAAATGAGTCTGGAGTGGGAAGGTCCTGGACTGGCCCGCGGCCCGTTGCCTTCGGGCTTGTTGAGCAGTGAGGCCACGCCGGTGGCCTTACCGCCCAGTTTTAAGTTTAATAAAGATTTGGTCGAGCAAGGGCGGCAGCTTTATCAGGAGCGGCAGTGCGAGCGCTGCCACCGTAAGGGCGACGCCACTTCCGCGGCTCCGGCATTACAAACCTTGTCGGTCGACCGGGGCTGCTTAAGCCTGACGCCCTCGCCAGGGGCTTGGCTTTTTAAACTACAGCCCGCTGAACGTCGGGCTTTGCAGCAAGCAATCCAAGCCTTGCAGCAGCCTCAATTAGGTGAAGCCCCCGTGGCGCAAAAGTTACCTCAGGCTTTAACCGATTTTAACTGTTTGGCGTGTCACCAGCGCGATGGCTTAGGCGGGGTCGCTCCCGAACGGAATGGTTACTTTACTTCTAATGGAGACGACTTGGGTGATGAAGGCCGGTTGCCACCCAAGTTGAATGGAGTAGGTGATAAGTTGCGTCCCGAGTGGCTCAAGCGGCTCTTGGATGAAGGCGCACCCGTACGTCCCTACCTCAACACCCGCATGCCTCAATTTGGAGTGACCAATGTCGGTTCGTTGGCCACCTGGTTCGTGAGTTTGGATCGCCAGCCGCAGTCCTTGGTTACCGTGACGGATAGTCATGAAGTGCAACTCGATGCTGGGCGCCGCTTGCTCGGCACGAACGGGTTATCCTGCATTGTTTGCCATCGTTATAATCGCCAGCCCGCTCACTCGATGCAGGTCTTGGATTTATTAACCGTTCCAGAACGTTTGAACGAAGATTGGTTCCGGCGTTTTCTAAAATCGCCGGAAAAATTTAATCCCGGTACGCGCATGCCGGCCCTATGGCCGAATGGGCAAAGTTTACTTCAAGATTTATTGAAGGGCGACACTGCTCGGCAGCAGGCGGCGATTTGGACTTATTTAAGCGAAGGCCCGAAGGCGAAGTTCCCGGAAGGGTTAAGTCGCCAAAGCATGGAATTGGTCGTTGGGGGCGAGCCTGTGGTTTATCGCGGCAAGATGTGGGAAGCGGGTTTTCGTGGCTTGGCGATAGGGTTACCTGGCCAAATTAATTTGGCCTATGACACCGAGACCATGCGGTTAGCGTTGTTGTGGCACGAGCGCTTCCTGAACGTCGCTCCTCATTGGCAAAGTCAGGGCATGGGTCGGATTCGCCCTTTGGGTAAAGACGTGGTGATTAACCCTCCTGGGGCCGCTTTTGCCAAGTTAGCCGACCCCGCAGCTCCTTGGCCTACGGTGGAGAAGAATCCAGTGCAGGCTAAGTTTAAGGGTTATGCGTTGGATGACCAACAGCAGCCCACGCTGATGTACCATTTGAGTGAGGCTACGATGGCTTCGGAGGTGACAGAACGGAATTGGACTGAGCACGTGGGCAATCAAGTGATTCTCCATCGTGAAGTTAAACTGACTGAAGCGTGCCCAGCTGGGGTATGGTTCCGCCTCGCCGTCGGCAAAATCACGCCCCAAGCCAATCGGCATTCGTGGCGGTGGAATGACACTTTAACCTTGGAGCTATCCGAGCCCTTGGCGTCGTCAGTGCGCATCCGCGGGGAAGGTGACCAAGCTGAACTCTTAATCCCGATGGCAGGGGTTAAACAATTACTCATCAACTATGCGTGGTAAAAAACTCCTAACTGGTTTGATGATATTGAGTGCCGTGCTCGGGCTGGCACAGACGAAGGCGAAGCCGAAGCAAAACCTGAATACGGATGATTTGCCCGATTTAGTGCCGAACGAGCGCGAAGCCCTCTATTATAAAATTACCGATATCCCACAGCCTGCAGATTCGGTGGCCGAAGCGGGTAGTATGGCCGTGATGCCTGATGGACGTTTGGTGGTTGGGACGCGCCGTGGGGAGGTTTATTTCGCCACTGGGCACGATGCACCAATACCGCAACCTCAGTGGAAATTATTTGCGAAAGGACAGACTGAAATTTTTGGCATCGCCCCTAAGACCAATAACCAGATTTACATTGTACAACAAAGTGAAATCACGCGGTTGACGGATACGCGGGGGACTGGTCGAGCTGATTTATTTGAGTCGGTGAGTGCCCCTTGGGGATGGAACGGTGAGCACGAGTATACCTTTGGCTCTTGTGGCTTTGATCGCGATGGGGCGATTTGGACCACACACTGTCTAACAGGCAGTTACACCTCCGAGAATAAATTCCGAGGTTGGGCATTTCGCCACTTTGAAGATGGTCGCTCGGAACCCATGTGCAGTGGATTGCGCAGTCCTTCCGGGGTGGCGTTTAATCGCGATGGCGAAGCCTTTTATACGGAGAATCAAGGCCCGTGGAATGGAGCCTGTGCTTTAAAGCATTTAAAACCCAAGGGCTTTATGGGCCATCCGATTGGCAACGTGTGGTATCCCTTGGCCCCCAACATGGGGCCACGTCCGGCCGAGCCTACCAACAGCCAAGACTCGCGTTATTATTTAGATGCCGAGCGCATTCCCCAGCTGGTCTTAGCGGCGGTGATTTTTCCCTATAAAAAAATGGGGCAGTGTGCGACGGCGATCATGCCGGATAATTCTGCAGGCAAGTTTGGGCCTTTTAGCGGACAGCTCTTTGTCGCTGATTACACTCTAAGTATGGTGATGCGTGCCGATATGGAAAAGGTGAAGGGCGTCTATCAAGGTGCCTGTTTCCCGTTCCGGAGTGGGTTTAGCACGGGTATTATTGGCGGCACGTTAACGCCAAAGGGGCAAATCTTTGTCGGCGGCAGTAAGCGCGGTTGGCCCGTCCGAGGCTTGAAGGAGACGGCCTTGCAACGTCTAGAGTGGACCGGCGTCGTGCCGTTTGAAGTGCTGACGATGCACGTCACGCCCGATGGCTTTGAGCTCCACTTCACGCAACCAGTCGATGTGGCCAAGGCACAAGACGTCAAAGCCTACACCTTGGAGACTTACACGCACCATTATCATAGCGCGTATGGCAGTCCCGAACTTGAGACCTTAGACCACGAGATTAAAGCTGCCACCGTGAGTGCGGATGGTCTAACGGTCCGATTGGTAGTGGATCATTTAGTGCGGGGTCACATCCACGAGCTTCATTTGCCTGGGGTACGCAATCGGCAGGGTGAGCCGCTCTTGCATGACGCGGCCTACTACACGCTGAATCAAATTCCGAATCCCTAGACGGACTGTTCAGAAAAAAGCATTTCGCGGAAAAATTATCAAACGCACTTTAAGTCGCCCGCTGACTTGCGTGCTGGCGGTTTTATTTTTTGATAAGCGCATGCGACGAGCCGTTTGCTTGGTGAACGTTCCCCATGAAGGCCCAGCCCTGTTGGGTTCCCTGTTGGCTGAGCGCGGCTTTAAGGTGCAAGTCATCGAGGTCTTTCGCGGCGAAAGGTGGCCAACTGATTTAAATGCGCAGGACTTGCTCGTTATCATGGGAGGCCCGATGGGAGTATTAGACTTAGGCCGCCCGGAGTACCCTTGGTTGCAACCCGTCGTGCAGCTCATTCAACAACGCTTGGCTCAAGATGCTCCCTGTTTAGGGGTTTGTCTCGGTGCCCAACTCATGGCGCATGCCGCGGGGGCAAAGGTGGCCCCGATGGTCGACTCCGCCGGTCAACGGTTGCGTGAGGTCGGGTGGGGGCCGATGCAATTACACCTCGGTGCGGATCCGGTGCTGCGTGGTCTGCCTGCTACCTTAGAAGTTTTGCATTGGCACGGAGATGCTTGTGCTTTGCCTGCGGGCGCGGTCCTGTTAGCTTCGACCCCAGTTTGTCCGGTACAGATGTATCGGCTGCAACGTAGCTTTGGTTTGCAGTTTCACCCCGAAATTGATGGACCGACCGCTTGTGTGTGGGCCGAGGAGGATGCTGACTTTGTGCAAGCGGCGAATGGCCCCGACGGCGTGCCGGTGTTAAAGGCCGCTTCGCCGGCGGCGGCGGAGCGAACCTACGCCACGCGCCGTAAACTTTTGGAGCAAATCCTTGATGCTCAGTTAGCGCTTTAAGGCTTCAGCGAGCAGGGGTGACCACGGGTCTTGGCCGTTCACGCTTAGGATTTGTTTTTCGCTGAACGGAGTCGCCCCATTGGCCTGGAGAACTTTATTATTAGTCAAATCCAGTTGGAGACTGAGTGGGTGGGTGGCGGGGCCTACTTGGTAGTCGAGCGTTACGGCGGTCTCGCGTTTGATAGTCATCTTCGTATCCCCTAATTTTTTAAAATGATTATAAAATTCCCGGAAGGCTTCGGGCGTCGGGGTGAATTTCGTTTCGGTATATAAGGCGATGAGGCCTTTGCCGGGATGCGCTCCTACGCCATGTTCAATCGTGATGCGTGCCGCTTTGACCGCATCGCCATCGCGAATTAGGCGAATGGGTAAAGAGGTTTCGGCGAGCCAATCGTGTTGGGCTTGGTCGATACGTACGGCCACGGTGACATTTCCCATCCGGATAAAAAATGGAAGGTTAAGTTTCAGTTCACCGCTCTCAATTTTGGTATCGGCATTCACGTAGACTTCGGCGGCTGCAGGGAAGACGAGGTGCGACCAAAGCCCTTTAAGCACTGGGAAGGGGCGAAGGTGTTTGGGTTTCTCGGTGTCGTCGGCGGCTACCAGCATCACTTGATTTTGATATTGGACGGTGGCCAAGCTGGGCCGCAGGTGAAGCGCTTTGCTATGACCCCCGCTATCGGGCTCTTTGATAATGCCGTACGGGTCATTCCGGGATTCCATCGTGAAGTAGAGCATCGGGTCGCGGCGCGTGCCGGGGAATTGTACGGCGAAGACTTTGTCGTCATAGGCCTTGCTGGTACCGCAGGTGCCGACGCAAAAATTTTCGGTAATCCAGTTGGTAGCAATTTCTGCGCTATTGGGAGACCAACGTTGAATCACTTCACGGGGGTAGGTTTCGCGGAGGGGGGAGGTCCAGGTCGTCGGAGGGACGAAGACACGAGATTGTCCTTCAGCGGTTAAGGCTTCGGGGTTGAGCGGCGGAATCCAGCCAGCATTGCTCAAGTGCAGGTCCGTAGCTCCGATACCTAAGAGGAAATTATAATCTCGGCTATGTGAACCCCCGAGGCGTTTAGCCGGCTCGAACCAATTCATCGCTACTTCGGTCCAGAATAGTTGCAGAAGCGTCTTACCCGCCTGCTGATCGGCGGGGTCCGTGGCGAGGCGTACCAATTGAATCGCACAGTCCATGTCCACGCCGGTGTAGGTCGTGCTGTTGTATTCGGTGATGCCGTTTTGCTTGGTCCAAGCAAACCACTCTTGCAGGTGGGTGCGGCCTTCCTGGGTCAGCGTCGGGTCCTTGAGGAATTGGCCCAGCAGAATTAAATTACAGCTCTTCATCAAAAAGATGTTGGTGTAACTGGGTTTGACCGGCTGTTGGCGGCAGCCCTGCGCGGCATCAACCATCAGGGCGTGGAATGCTTGGGCGTTCTCCCCCGATAACTTGGAGCCATATTGCAGGCCCAGCACGAGGGCGTTTTGGCAGACAAATTCGACCGCATTACGATCATTGACTTCGCTTTGGCCGCGGTACCAACGAAAGTTGCCAAAGTTCTTATTTCCGGGGCGAAGTTCTTGTTGGGTGCGCAGCATTTGCAGGGCCCTGGCAATTTTGGCATCGGGTTCGCCTAATACTGCAGCTTCGAGGATATAGCGCATTTCCGAGCGCGCGTCCAAGTGGTCATCGGCCCGTACGATGGCGGCATACATCTTATCGAGGCTCTTTTGTTGTTCGGGAGTGGGGGCACTCTGAAGGCCGAGGGCACTGAGGAGCAGGGCACAGCCCAGCCAGTAGCGGGGGAAGAGCCGATGGAGGAGGGAGGATGACATTTTATTGTATAAATTCATAATGATAATCTCTTTGCCAGTAGCGGGTGGTCTTAGTTAAGACCAAGGCGTATGGCAGCCGACTCTTTACACATTGCCCGGGCAGGGCAAGAAATTGGCACTTATAACTTAACGCAGGTGACGGCCATGTTGGCGAGCGGGCAGTTACTGCCGACCGATTTCTATTGGCGGCCGGGGATGGCGGATTGGAAGCCCCTCGCCAGTCTGACGCCTAGTTTGCGGCAGCTGCCATTTCCGCGGCCTACCATCGAGAAACCCAATTTGCTCGATACGATGTTAAGTCGGCAACATCGCACCGAGGGCTTAGCCCTCTTTTGGGACTTGTTGGCCTCGTCTCCCACCGAGTGTATCGTCAGCGAAGCGGTCCTTCAAGAGATTGAAACTAAAACAGGGGTCAACGTGCGGAGTCGCTGTCAGGATGAATTGAAGGTATGGTATAAGGCAGCGATTGCCGACTATCTGTCGGATCAACAGTTTACCCCGCAGGAGCGGATTAACTTAGACAACTTAGCGCAGACGTTTGGTTTTAAAGCGGAGGACGTGCTGGCTTTGAATAAAGAAGGCTTTGGGTTTTATTTCCAAAGCGGTTTACAGACCGTATTAAATCGTCAGGCCGCGCTGCCCGATAAAGTGAAGCAAATCCAAGCCCTCATGCACGATTTGCCCCTGGCTCCCTTGGACGCGGCCTCCATTCGTCAGGATGTTCTAGGAGATTATTTTATGAATCAGTTGGAGCAGGGTGTGCAGAAAATTGGGGATGATGAAATCCTGAGTCCCGAAAAAGCCGCCCCAATCCATCGTTTTACTGAGGCTTTGGGCAGTAGTTTAGAAAGCTTTGGGCCTGACCTTGCCAAGCGGATGACCCGAGCTGAGTCAGCGTGGCAGTTGTATTGCGGTCCCTTAACCGAGGTTAGTTGCCCCTTGGAATTAGGACGGGAGAAGTGCTACTGGACCTGTCAGGTAGACTTAGTCGAAAATCGTCGCGTCATTGTCCGCCGTAATTACGGGGGCTTTTCGGCGAGTACGAAATCCTTCTTTGGCGTGCGTTACCGCATGGGCAGTTTTGATGTCCAACGTATCACGGAAGATCAGATGACGAAAATTGACCACGGCACGGCCGTTTTTACCGAGGGCCGCGTGCTCTTCAACGGCGCTTATAAGAACTTTAATTTTAAATACAGTAAAGTCGTCGACATTACTGAGTGGAATAATGGGATTCAAATCAGTCGAGACAGCGGGGGTGATATCTACTTTATTTTCCCCGAGGGCTCGCACCAGGCCACCTTGCTGCTTCGACGGTTAGTGCACCAAGCTAAAGGAGCTTAGCCTCCTTCGCTTTTGGGTAAATCAAGCGGACGCAGGTAGTGTTGGCCTTTGCCATTCGGCAGGACTAAAAACAAACCGCACTCTTGCGTTTGCGCCAATGCAATCATCGCGGTCCATTGGTTTTGCGCGACGCCGGCGATGATGAGCATGGGCTCCTCGCCTTGAACTTCAATGGCTGTGCCTTTATGCTCGATGTCGAGGTTATGTTTTAGCCAGCGCCCGAGTTGTTTGGCCAACATGCGGGTGTCGGATTTGCCTGGCTCAACTTTGGACTCATCGATGATAGCCCACAAGGGGAGTGCGAAGGTGTGCTCCATGGCAGATGAGTGTTAAGAAAGGATTAACGAGGCGAGGCCGAAGCGACGAGTGGCCAAGTAAGTGTAGGTGCAAAAGATTCTTACCACATCGTTGCGAACTTGTCACTTGTTAAGGCGTTTAGGCTTCTTAGGGCTGGCAATATTATGAAGTGAAACTTAATTTCGGGCTTTCGATTTCGTTATGTCCGACAAAAAGCAAGCTCCTGAAGATGCGCATCGTACCGCCCGGTTATTGCGCGGCACGGAAGAAGAAGCCTTTGCGGCGGTGCGCAGTCGGCGCGAGGGTTTAACGGCAGAGGAAGCCGCCGCCCGGTTAGAGGAATTTGGCCCCAACTCGGTGATGGCACGTCGGCCCAATGCCTTTATCGAGTTACTTAAGAAATTCAAAGAACCCTTGGTGGTACAGTTGATGATTATTTGCGTCCTCTCTTATATTTTTGAGGACGACCAAGCCCAGGCGATCATGGAGGCCTCGCTCGTCGGCGGGATGATCATTGTTTCAGTTTTCTTATCTTTCTTTCAGGAGAGTCGATCCGCCCAAGCGATTGCGAAGTTGCAAGCGATGGTGAAGACCACTTGCGATGTGTTACGGGGTGGGGTGGAGGTCACTATTCCCATTGATGAAGTAGTCCCAGGCGATGTGGTGATTTTAGCGGCGGGTTCGATTATCCCAGCGGACTGTCGTGTCATTCAGGCCAAAGACTTTTTCTTATCCCAATCTGCGTTAACCGGTGAGTCGATGCCGGTAGAGCGTGTCGTCTTAGCGAAAGTAGACCAAGAATTGGCGGCGCAAGATTGTCCGAATGGTTGCTTGATGGGTAGTAACGTGCAAAGCGGTTCGGCCCGGGCCTTAGTGTTGTCGACGGGCTTACACACTCAGTTTGGGGCGCTCAGTGCCCGTTTGGTAGAGCGTAAAGACCTGACGGCTTTTGAACGTGGGACGCGGGATTTCGTTTGGTTGATGATTCGGTCGATGCTAATCATGACCACCATCACGTTTGGTCTGGATGCTTGGCGGACGCATAAGCCGATGGATGCGTTCCTCTTTGCGTTGACGGTCGCCGTGGGCTTAACGCCCGAAATGCTGCCGATGATCTTGGCCGCTTGCCTTTCGAAAGGGGCACAGACTTTGGCACGCTTGAAGGTCGTGATGAAGCGCTTGGACGCGATTCAGAATCTGGGGGCAATGGACATCTTTTGTACCGATAAAACCGGGACGCTGACCCAAGATCATATTGTACTTCAACGTCACGTCGACGTCATTGGGCGCGAGTCCGAGGACGTCTTGCGTTACGCTTGGATGAATGCGTATTACCAGACCGGCTTACGCAACCTCTTAGACCGGGCGATTTTGTCGCGGACGGATTTGGATGTTGAACGCAGCTGTCGCAAGGTCGATGAAATCCCTTTCGACTTCCAACGCCGCCGGATGTCGGTAGTCGTGGAGCACGAAGGTGATCACCTGTTGATTTGCAAGGGGGCGGTGGAAGAAATTTTAGCCGTCTGTGAAAAGTATCAAGTGGATGACGAAATCCACACCATGATTCCCCTGATTAAGGACGAAATCATGGAAGAGTATCGCGAGCTTTCTAAGCAAGGCTTCCGCGTGATTGCCTTAGCGTATCGTGAATTCGATCGCAGCAAGGAAGTTTTCGGTACGGCCGATGAAAGCGGCCTAGTGTTGTTAGGCTATTTAGCCTTCTTTGACCCACCAAAGGAAACCGCTGCTAAAGCCATTGAAGGTTTGGCGGCGCGTGGGGTACGGGCGAAGATTTTAACGGGCGACAATGAACTCGTGTCGCAAAAAGTCTGTGCCGACGTCGGGATGCCCGTGAAGCGCGTGCTCACCGGGGCACAATTAGCGGCGATGGACAAGGCGACTTTTGATGCGGCTGTTTTAGAGGCGGACATCATGGCCCGGTTAACGCCGATGCAAAAGGAGCAGGTGATTCGCTCGCTGAAAGCCCAAGGACACACGGTGGGTTTCATGGGTGACGGGATTAATGACGTTTTGGCCTTGAAGGCGGCAGACGTGGGTATCTCGGTCGATACGGCGGTCGATGTGGCTAAAGAATCCGCCGATGCTGTGTTATTAGAAAAGTCACTTTTGGTTTTGGTGGACGGGATTGATGAAGGCCGCCGCGTCTTCTGTAATATTGAAAAATACATCCGCATGGGGGCTTCGTCGAACTTCGGTAACATGCTCTCGGTCGTGGGTGCTTCGGCCCTCTTGCCGTTTGTGCCGTTAAGCCCGATCCTCGTTTTATTAACCAACTTCATTTACGACTTCTCGCAGACCGCGATTCCTTTCGACCGGGTGGAATCTGATTTGATTTCGAAACCCCGCCAGTGGGATATTTCGGGCATTCGCAGTTTCATGCTCTGGCTCGGTCCCGTCTCTTCGTTGTTTGACTACCTCACCTTCGGCTTGATGTGGTTTATCATTTGTCCCGCCGTGTGTGGCGGTAACTGGTCATCGCTTACCACGGATGAATTGCGTAATAAGTTTATTATCCTGTTCCATACTGGTTGGTTTATTGAGTCCATCGTGACCCAGACCCTGGTGGTACACGTGATTCGCTCCGCCCGCATGCCCTTCATTGAAGCCCGCGCTTCGTGGCAGTTGTCCCTCACCACCGTCTGTGCGGTGGCCTTTGGCTGCTGGTTGACCTTCTCGCCTTGGGCCGGCCGTCTGGGACTCAATGGTAATGGCTTAGGCTCGACCTTCTGGACTGCCTTGTTAGTCATGACGATCTCTTACATCGCCTTGGCTCACTATGTGGCTCGCCGCCGTTTACTTCGCCAACTCTAATCCTTTTTCTAAACCATGCGTATTTTGCTAGAAGCCCTGCAAGCAGGTCGCCTCTTTGAGCTCACCGAGACCTCAAAGCGCAGCACCTTCGAGTTCTTAGGCCGCGTGTTAGAAGCGATTCCCGAAATCCCGGATGATTCCGGCGTGGTGGAAGCCATGTTTGCCCGCGAACAACTGGGCAACACAGCCATTGCTCCTGGGGTGGCTTGTCCGCACGCCCGCGTCGAAGGTACGAGCGATAATATTTATTGTGCCTTAGGTTGGTCGCAGCAGGGGATTGATTACGAAACGGGTGATAACAACCGCATTCACCTCGTGGTTGCTTATTGGATTCCCGATGGGCAACGCGTCGGTTTCCTCAAAGAAATGTCGGGGTTAGCGAAAGCCATTGTTGCGACTGGAGGGATTGAAACCCTAAAGAAGTGCGAAACCCTCGGCGAAGTCCGTCACGGCTTACTGGATTGGGTTACCGTTGCACTCAATGAGACGACCCCCGATGCACGGGCACGCATGTTGCGCCTTTCGGCCAAGTCGGTCGAAGAGGGCAAAGACGAGGGTAAGAAAGACACCCCCAACGGTTAAGCCGTTTGGGGCGAAGCTCTCGGAGTTTAGCCTAACTTAATTAATTCCGACGTCGCAGGGATGTCGGAAATAATTTGTTCGGGATCAGGGCCGACGCCGATGTAACGCAGGTTAGGCAGGGTGCCTAAGGTGTGGCCGTGCGAAGCGAGGCGGACAATCTCCTTCATGGTGAAGGCGATGTAACGTTGGGCTTCGACGGGTAAGCCATGGAAAGAGCGCACTTGCGAGATGTCCTGTCTCCAGCCTGGTAGCGTGGCGTAAACGGGGCTCAGTTGGCGGCGTACGTGATCTTGGCGTGGGACGCTTTGATGGGTTTTGCCTGCTTGATCGCGGTAGCCCGTGCAAACTTGCAGGTCGCCACCTTGCCAAGGGCCATGGGGCGAGAGGGCGTCGAGTTTGTTGATGACTAAATCATCGTAGCCACCGTAGCGGAGGGTGTCCGCTTTTTCGACTAAGTCAGACCAGCCTACCATGCGTTGTCGTCCGGTGCTGGTGCCAAATTCTAATTTGGCTAACGCTTGTTGCAGCGGGTGCGACTCGGGCATCTTCGTCAGGAAGACGTGCGTGCCAACCTTGGTGTCATAGGCTTTGCAGCAACCTACGGTATGGATGGCTTGAACCGGAATGCCGGCGGATTGGAAAAATTCGGGCGTGTAGGTGTGCGACGCCGTGACGTTGGGGGCAAAGCCGGCACGCTTATCGAGCCAGAAGGCTTGGCCGAATTCGCCGATGATGCGACGGTCGGCGGCGAGATCTCCGAGGATGCGCTCACGGACATCGCCGATGCAGTGGCGCAGTTTTTGGCCGGCTTCCCAGTAATCGGCTAATACCGCAGCTTCGTTAAACGTGAACGGCGTGGGGCCGGCGTAACGCGTGAAATCAAATTCTTGAGCTGAGAAGATACCTGCAGTAATCGCTCCTTGGTTGGCCCGTAATTCTGCGTCCGTCAGCTTTTGGAAAAGTTGAGCCCATTTTTCTGGGGCTAAACGACACACATGTTGCACGATACTGGCCACACGACGCAGGCGTGCTTCGAGGCCGATGGCGTAGTTTTCGCGCGTGGCGAGAAACTCGGCGTAGTGCGTTTGGAATTGGCCGACTTCATCGGCATAAGCTGGCGTGATGCCGCGACCCGTAGAACCGCGGGGTTCGTGACCTAACACATTCACGCGATAATCTTCCCACGCTAAGTCGAGGATGCGGTGCGAGACATCCGACACCATGCAACGCTCGTCGATGAGCAAGCGAGAGAGCACGGGAAAGCCCTTTTGTTCCACGGGCAGTGCTTCCCATAGGGCTTTGCGGGGGTCGGCGACTACACCTGAGCCCAGTGCCAAGCAGGCCACATCGTGTTCGGCGACGCCACCTGGCAAGAGATTGAGTTTTAAGCCTGCGACCGTGTGGCCGGAATTCGCCCCGCCATTGACTTTGAGGACGGTGCCAACCACTTCGCGGCGGCCGGTGAGTTTTTGTAACTCGCGGACGATTTCGGGGATCAGTCGACCCTTACCTTCATCGCCCATGCTAACGCCAACATCGGCAATGAGGTTACTTTTAAAAGGCGTGAGTGCCATGGACAGGAAAGGAGGGCGGACAGGGGGAACTGTCCGCGTAAAGGGAGCAAAGGGTGATTAGGCCGAGGGACCCTTTTGGCTTTCGTAGAAATCGTTGATCTTCTTGGAGACGTCGCGGAAGCCCGAGTCAGCCATGTAGATGATTTTATATTCATCCACGGCTTCTTTCATCTTACCGGACTTTTCATACGCATGACCCAATTCGTAGATGACGTCCTTCTTGAGGTCATTCATGAGTTGGATTTCGGCCTTAGCGACCGTCAATTGTTCCACCGCTAAGTCGAACTTGCCAGAGGCAACAAAGGCCTTGCCAATCGAAAAGAGGGCGGGCTGGCGGTACTTGGGATTACGCTGTGCGTATTGTAATTGTTGTACGGCCATGTCGACGCGACCGGCTTCGAGGAGCAAGTTGCCGTACTCGTAGCGGAACGAATAGTCGTTGGGGTAGCGCGTGACCAAGTCGCCTGCCGTCTTGAGGCGGTAGTCCTTGAGTTCGGTTTCTTGCTTGGCGAGTTCGGCTTGAGCGGCCGTGTCTTGAGGGTTCGCCGCGATTTGGTCCTTTAAGCCCTTGATGACTTTTTCGAAACGCGTGACGACTAAGTCGTTTTCTTGGCGCTCCAAGGAAGAGTCCGCTTTGCCGAGGGTCGTTAAGCGACCGCGTTGTAACCAAGAGATAGCCGAGTCGAGATCGCCCGTGGCCACGAATTGGCGAACGATGTCGCGGTAGAGGTCCAAGCTGTCGGGCTGTTGGCTGATTTTCTCGGCCAGGATGGTGATTTGTTCTCCGGCCGTGGCAGCGTCGGTAACGGTACGAGCGGCCTGTTCGAGGCGGAGGGCTTCGTCCTTGTCTTTGAGTTTCGATTGGAAGTCGCCTTTATCTTCCCAGTTACCTTTGCGCATCGTCTTGCTGACGGAGGCTTTGCGGACGGCTTCTTGGAGGTCGCCGTTACCAGGGAAAACTTTCAAGCCCATGTCGGCGGCGGCGAGGGCTTGGTCGTATTCATGACCCGCAATCCAAGCGTTGGCTAAATCGATGTAGTGTTGAACGTTCTTGGGGTCGTTGAGGGCCAGTTCTTCGTAGGCGAAGGCGGCTAACTCATAGAATTCTAATTTAAGACCCGCGAGGGCGAGGGTGCGATTGGCGTTCGCGTCGGTGGGTTTCTTGGCCAAGGTGGCTTCGGCTTCGAGCACGGCGGCGACGGGGTCGGCTTCGACGGCCTTAGCGATTTTGCCGCTGGTGAGGGTGCCGACGATACCATCGAAAAGGCCCTTCTTGGTGCCGAGGACGGCTTTTTGGGCGCGGCGCAGGTAACGGCGCACCTCAATGCAACCTGGGTTGCGAGCGAGGATACCGGTCAGGATTTCAATCGCGTACTGGGGGTTAGTCTTGGTTTGCTGTTCGGCGCTCGTGATCTGCTTTTGCAGGCGAGGATCGAGTTCAGTAAGGGCGACTTTTTTCATGGGAGAGTGGTGGGGCTTGACCTGCGAAAAGTGACGACGACTTTGCTGGGGGTCAATCCCTTGGACGGGAAAAACGCAGGTGGCGTCGGAGGGCAGGTCGGAGGGGGGTGGCGATAATTCGCCCGACGCAGTCGGGGTGCCCGCAATTGCAGGGGTTAAATAGGCTTTCTGCCAAGGTAAAACCGTAGTCAAACGTGATTTCGGCACCGGATGGAATCGCCGTTTTCGCCACGAGCCAGGCCTGATCTTCGGATTCGAAATAGACGAGTTCGGCGTTGGGGTAGCAGGCGTGGTTGGCGGCGCGGGCAGGGTTGGTGGCCGCCTGGCCGTCAATCCATAGCCCAGGTTTCACTTCCAAACTGTAGGTCTTGTTTTCGGTCGGGGCCGGCTGCGTAGTCGTACGTTCCCCTAAATAAGGGGCGATTTTCTCGTCAGCGGCGAAAGGACGTAAGGCAAAGAGACCTAGCCCAGCGATGGGCGAACGGCGCGACTCGACGTCCCCTGCGTTCATGCTTCCGCTTTTAAATCGCGGGTCATCAAGGCCGTGACCCCTGCTTGCGGGTCGAGACCTTGGTAGAGAATGGCATGCAGGCACTCCAAGATGGGCGTGGTGACGCCGCGTTGCTTGGCTAGTTTATAAAGCGTCTCGGTGGCGCGATGGCCTTCGACGGCTTCGCGTCGTGCCGCGAGTTCACCGAGTGCCTTCTTGGGGTTGAGAGCGATTTGTTCGCCGAGGGCTCGATTGCGACTCCAAGCCCCATGAGCGGTGGCCATTAAATCGCCCACGCCGCTCAATCCTAAAAACGTTTCACTCCGTCCACCTAAGGCTTCGCCAAGGCGAAGCATTTCTTGCAGGGCACGAGAAAGGAAAGCCGCTTTTGCATTGGAACCCAGTTTCAAGCCATCGCAAAGTCCTGCTCCGAGGGCGTAGACATTTTTTAACGTGCTGCCGATTTCGACGCCTGGGAGGTCGGTGGAGGTGTAGAGGCGGAGGCTGGGTCCACTGATGGCACTTTGCACTTCGCGCAAGGTGTCATCAGCTCGGGCGGCCGCAAGCACGAGGGCGGTGGGCAGGCCGCGGGCAACTTCTTCAGCGTTGCTGGGACCGCTCAGCGTGGCGACTGGCAAGGAACCAAAAGCTTCGGCCATTAATTCCGTCGGACGTTTTAACGTGGTTTGATCGAGACCTTTACAGAGTGAAATCGCCATGCGCACCGAGGAGTTTTTAACGTGGGGGCCGATTTTGGAGAGCAGGGCGGGTAGGCCTTTGGACGGACAGGCGAGGAAAAGGATATCGGCCTCCATCAACGCAGGTAGCGGCTCGAGTCCAATTTGTAACGAAGGGTCAAATTTAAAGCCCGGTAAGTAGTCGGTGTTTTCGCGCGCACTAGAAAGTGCGAGGGCTTGTTCCAAGCGACGCGGCACGAGCGTGACGGTTTGGCCTTGTCGGCTCAGGTGTAAAGCCATTGCGGTGCCCCAAGCGCCCGCTCCAAAAATAACGCAATTCATCGAGAAGTTTTAGGCGTGCGAACTTTTTTAGCCCAGCGTTGCAGGGCGGTCACGGCACTACGGTGAAGGTTGGCTTCGGGATGAGCGAAGGGCGGAGGGTTGGCGGTGAAGCCGAGTAAATCGTGAATCACGAGAATTTGCCCATCACAGTTTTGGCCTGAGCCGATGCCAATCGTCGGGATTTTTACTTGGCTTGTGATGGCCGACACCAACTTTTCGTCGACGCATTCTAGCACCATCGCAAAAGCGCCGGCGGCTTCAATGGCTTGGGCATCTTGTAGCACCATCGCTTGGTCTTCGGCGGTGAGTCCACGGCGGCGGTAGCCTGCCGTGTGCACGCGTTGCGGGAGCATGCCCACGTGTCCCATGACAGGAATGCCCGCATCGACGAGTTTGGCGATAGTGGGGGCGAGGCGCGTGCCGCCTTCGATTTTAACCCCTTGGGCGCCGGCTTCTTGAAGAAAACGCCGACAGTAACCCAATACTTTGGAAAAAGAATCGTGGGCGAGGGCAAAGGGAAGGTCGCCGATTACAACTGGATCGGGCTTCGCACGTACGACGGCCGCCGTGTGGTGGAGCATCATGTCGAGGGTCACGCCGACCGTGTCGGGCATACCCAAGACCGCATTGCCCACGGAATCGCCTACGAGGATAAGGTCGGCACCCCCTTCGCTGGCAAGGCGGGCGGTAATGGCATCATAGGCCGTGAGGCAGACAATGGGCCGCACCCCTTTGAGGGCACGAATGGACCGGGTGGTGGTCTTCACGGGGCGAAGTTATGGGTTGCGGAGTCGCTTGTAAAGCGTGGGGAAAGGGGTCAAGTTGGACGCCATGTGGCGTTGGCTCAAAGATCGCTTCCGCAAAGTCGATTATCGGCCGAGCGGTTATAGTCATAAGGACTTAAGTCCCGAGACGAGTCTGCCCTTGGCGCAACAATTGAAACTTTTGTTAATTCAGCGAGGTTCGATGGGTAGTCCCACGGACAAGCCCAGTTTTTGGTTTCGGCACCGCAAGTGGATTACGTTGGTGCTAGCCCTTTTGGCGGGCTGGCTCATCGCGGAAAGTATCTTGGCTTGGAATTTTTTTGAAGTCAGCAACTAGCTTGCTTGGCGGAGCTTTAGCTTAAGCGGAATAAATTTAATATGATCCGGCCACTGAACCTTTTGGTCGTGGTCGCGCAGCCAGTTTTGTCCCAACGTTTGCAACCATGCCAAACTGCAGTGGAGCGTGCGACAATGCAGGATAAAGTGACCGTCGTGTACGGACCAAGTTAGCCCGTGGATGCTCAAGGTCACAGGATCGGCTTCACCCTGTAAGTTCAAGGTCAGGTTTAAATCTTCAGAGCTCAGGGTGCAGTGTGTCACCGTGCCCGCACCGCCTAGTTTGCGAGTCAGAAAATCCGCGATGACTGTTTCAAGGGCGTTCACGAGGCCGAGAAGCCAAAGAGGTCGATGTCCAACTGTTTGGCGCGCTGGATGACGGCGGGCTTATCGATTAAAATGACTCCCTCGACTTCGAGGGCGGCTTTTTGCACGCCACCTTCGGCCATGCTTTCTAACGTGCGTAGGCCGAAGCAGGGTACATCGAAGCGGAAGTCTTGTTGATGCTTAGTGGCTTTAAAGAGCACCATGCTTTTGCCGCCCGTCGCCGCACAACGTTTTAGCATTTGGTCGGTGCCTTCAAAGGCTTCAACTGCGATAACGGTTCCTTTGGCGGTGACGACGGATTGGCCGATATCGAGTCGGGCCATTTCGCGAGCCATGCGGATGCCGAACTGTAATTCTTCATCGTTAATCCCGCAGGACCAGCCCGTTAAACAACCTGGCGTAACCAAGTGGTCGTCGAGGAATACCCGGGCGTCGAGCATGTTGACGCCAATCTTTTCGATTTCGGCCGAGATGCCGCCGAAGATGGTTTCGGCATTCCGCTCTTTAAGACTCGCGAGCAAGGTGACCAATTTGAAATCGGGCACCATGCCCGAGAAAAGTTTTCGCGGGGTGACTTGGCCGGCCATGACCGCGCCCTTGGCCCCCAGGGCCGTGAGGGAGTCGAGCAGGGTTCCCAGTTTGCCCACGGGGACACTGCGATGGTTTTTACTGTCAAAACGAGCGATCAATGCGGGGTCGGTTTCGTCTTCGAAGGAAACCAGTTTCACGGGCACGCCGCGGGCGAGGGCTGATTCGGCGAGCAGAGCGGGGTAGCGTCCTTTGCCCGCGATGATGGCAATGGGGTCAGAAGCTTTGAACGATGAAGGCAGGAAGCGCGAAGCGGACGCCATAGGGGCATCGTTTCGATTGTTGGGCTTGGCTCAAGCCTGCTTTAGATTGCCAGCGAGGATAGTTTGTCGGACAGTGGGGTATGCCAGCGTCGCTTGGTATTTTGGGCGGAACTTTTGACCCTCCTCATCTGGGACATGTGGCGGCGGCGGAAGCGGCGTGGCGTCAATTGGGCTTGGAGCAGGTGCGGGTGATTCCTGCAGGCTTGGCTCCGTTGCGTGAGGCCAGTCCCGTTGTTCCCGTGGAGCATCGCTTAGCACTTTGTAAGCTCGCGTTTGCAGCATTGCCTTGGGCGGTGGTCGACGCCCGAGAATTGTATCGCCCGGGTTGCAGTTGGTCGATCGATACCGCCCGAGAATTGGCCGCTGAATTTCCGCAGGCCCGCCGCGTGTGGATTTTAGGGGCGGATCAATTGGCACGTTTGCCGCAGTGGCGCGAAGTGGAGGCATTGGGCCGTTTGGTCGAGTTTGCCGTCTTGGCTCGCGACGGACTCAGTGTGGAAGTCCCGGAGTCGATAAAGCATTGCGTGCGTTTAACCGTCTTGCGGGCGCCGGAGGTCAAAGTCTCTTCAACTGACTTGCGCGCCGCGTTACGGCGGGGTGAATTAATCCGAAACGGCTTGCCCAGCGAGGTCGGTCGTTACATCGATGAGCATCACCTTTATCGACTTTAATTATGTGCGCCTCCAAAAAACCAGCTCGTAAGCCTACCACTTCCAAGGGTCGCTCCAGTGATAAGAAGAAAGCCCCTCGTGCAGTTGTGCGTAAGCAGCCAGCCGTTTCGAAGGCCAAGGGTCGTTCGACCAAGCCAGTGGTGGCCGTCAAAGCCCCGGCGTTAAAGTTGCCTGCTTACTTAGTGGCGGCGGTCAAAGCTTTGGATGATAAGAAAGCGTTCGACATGCGCATCTTGCAGCTCGGCCAATTGTCCTCGATCGCCGACTTCTTGGTCGTCGCTTCGGGTACTTCGGAGCCTCACTTGCGCGCTTTACGTATTGAATTAGAAAAATCTTTAGGCGAAGCCGGCTCGCGTCCGCGCGGTTCGGAGTCTCAGAAGGAAAGCGGTTGGACGGTGGTTGATGCCGTGGATGTGATCTTTCACCTCTTCCGCGAAGACGTACGTCGCAGCTACGCCATCGAGTCGCTTTGGAAAGACGGCTTGGATGTGCCCGTCGCCGAAGTTTTAAAGGCCTAAGCGGGCGGTTGAAAGCACCCGATGGTGGTAGCGGGCAGAATTGAACTGCCGACCTAGGGCTTATGAGTCCCTCGCTCTAACCAACTGAGCTACGCTACCAAAATCGAGTTCGGGGAGTCCATTAAACTGCCGTCCCTTCGTCAAGCCGATTGAGGTAGGGTCTTTGAATGGGTCATAAACCAAAAGAAAACTACCCAGATGGTAATCCCAAGGGAGGCTAGGAAGTAGACGAGCTTTTCCTGCCCTTGGCGAATTTCTGTCAGGCCCGCATCATCGAGGAGTTTGCCTAATTTACGCACGAAATAAATCGGCAACAAGCCGCCCACCAAAGTGGTAAAGCAAAGTAGCACGAACTGAGAGAGCGGTGGGGTTTCAGGGATAAAGGTCGTCCACTCATGGAGCTTCACCCAAAGCCATACCAACAGGGCGAGCACGGGTGGCATGAGGAAAGTGGCGCCGCACCAAAAATACCCTTGGAGTACAAAACGTTCGAGGGCTTCGGCGTTGGCGTTACGCGGTTCTTTGTTTTCCGCGGTGGGGTTGGTGGTGTTACTCCCCCCTGGAGGAGGTGGTGGGTTGTCCGTGCTATACCCTGAATGAACCGGCGAGGGGTTGATGCCGGTCGCGCGGAAGTAATCGCGTAGCGTTTGCCAGCGACCTTCGACTTCAATGTTGTGCAGCAAACTGATTTCGCCTGCCTGCAACATTTCGCTGATGCGGCTGAGCGAGTACGGGCCTGAGACCGAGCCTTTCCAGCGTAAACGGTATTGAGAGGTTTGGCTCATGTTTTACAGGTCGCGACCTTGCAGGAGCGATTCCCAGCCGCCTTCAGGGGGAATGAGATTAGTGGGTACCGTGGCGGCTTTGACCGCCTCCTCGACGGAGCCAGGGTAGCGCAGTAAGGGCGTGAAGGGGGCGGCTTCCGCCACGCGGGTGGGGGTGCCATCGAGACCGATGCGGAACAGCACCGTGGCGCGCCCTTCGGTGTCGAGTCCGTAGAGCGTCGTGTTGAGTACTTTGTCGCGGAGGTTGGGTTTGCCGTTCTGGCCGACCATGCCCGCGAAGATCAATTTATGGGAACGCAGGGTGACGAAGACGCTGCGCCAGAAGCGAGCTTCATCGGCATAGTTCGTGGCGGTGTTACGATTGAGGTAACTCTTCAGTTCGCCTTGAATGTCCGCCCATTTATCTTTGAAGAGAAAATCGTAGGCCCCCATGGAGTTTTGGGTGATGCGACGCAATTCCTCAGCGTCGCGTTGGGCCGAGGGTGAGTAGATGATACCCGAGATCTCGGGGCGCAAACTCGCCACCTTGAAGAGTTCTTGTAAGTGGTAGGCGCGGATTTCGAGGTTAGGGGAGGGGTTGCGACGAACCCGATCGAGCGTGCGCAAGAGCGGCTCATTGAGCTTGCCGGTTTTGACATCGTAGAAACGGCCGAATTGACGCAGGTATTCCATTTCGGGAATCAAGACGCCTTCTTGCAGGTCTTCGCCCGACTTGGCGCCGTTGGTAAATTCCCGACGACTCCAAGTGCTTTCCAAAACAATCCCTTCGCGGGTTAATTCTTTGCCTTTCAGGACGTATTCGAGGCCGTCGGTGATGACGTGCTTATCTAGCGTGATTTCACCTACAATGTAAGCAGAGCGGGTGATGGTGACCCCTTGGTTGGAGTATTGGCGTACGTTGAATTTACGCAACGAGCGGGCCACGGCGTCATCGGAAAGTTGGCGCAGGATTTTACTTTCACCTTCGAGTAAAGTCTCCGGGGTGAAGTTGGCATTCAGGTCGAGAGAAGTCGTGGCATCCCACATCGCACCGACGCGAGGAGCCAGAATCGCACGTGGGAGTTTGGCTAAGGTCTCGGCCTTTTCTAAAATAATACCGGCACGTTTCGATAATTCAGATTTCTCGTTCGAACTCGCTTTGGCGTTCAGGAGCGCATCGAGGTAGGATTTTAAATCCGCCGCGTCCGTGAGGGTTTTTAGGGAAGTGGCTACTTTGCGTTCATCGCGTAAGCGTTCTTCGGCCCGGTCTACTTCGGCGTCGGCGGCATCGAGATCTTTAATGCCTGCCTTGCGGAGGTTAGAGAGCAACTGACGCAAGTGGTCCACGGCCTCGACCGCTTGCACAGGGCTGGTCACATTTTCTTCATCGCCGAGGGACTTTTTAAGACTTGCCCGACCTGCCGTGAGTTCGGCTTGGGCCTGTTCGCTGATGCGTTCGCATGCGGCTTTGAGGGCACTGGGGTCGGCGAGCACGGCCTCAAGGCGTTTCTGGGCCGCGGCTCCGACCTTTTCGATTTCTTCTAAGTAAGCGTTCACGCGCGGAGCGGTGACAGCGAAGTTATTGAGCGAGACGCCTTCTTGGCGGCGGGCTTCGAGGTAGATGGCTTCCGTGCGAAGTTTTTGTTCGATCGCTTCTTGTTTGCTGATGATGTCACGGAGTTTCTTTTCCTCTTCTACCATGCTCGGTTCACTCGCGAGGGTGGGGTTTTTACTCTTATACTCTTCGAGTGCTTTGAGGGCTTCAGCGTTACGCCAAGCACTCGCTAATTCGTGGGCCGACACGAAGCGTTCTTCGGCTTCGTTGGCTAATTTATTTTTATAATGCCACCAGCCGAAGCCGGCGAGAACGCAGAGGAGACCGATGACCCATGCGGTGACTAATACGGAGTAGCGTTGGCTGAGGCGGGTCCGGGTGATTTGGCTTAAGGAGCGAGCCTCCTTTAGCATGCCTTCGGGCAAACGATCTTCAAAGGGCGTGGCCCGTTCAATCCACTGTTTTAAGCGAGCGATGAGAACGGCCGGCGATTTGAGTTTGGCGGATTCTTGGCGCAGTTTATTCCATTCATCGATTAGTGCTTGGGTATTAGAGCGTAGCGTTGCTTCCTTTTCAGCTTCGGCGGCTAATTCTCCGGCCCAGGCCTCTAGGTCGCTCAGTTGTTGATTTAAGTCGGCGGGCAGGGTGACTTGGTGGTCTCGTTCGAGAGCCCGGGCACGGCCGATGAAGCCCGCACTCGCTTCCCAGTGTTGACCACTCCGAGCTTCTTGGGCTTCGGCGATATGCTGCCGAATTTGTTCGAGGGCTTTAGCACGCAACCAAGTCTGCCGTTTGCCGAGGGCTTCGTTCCAGCGCTCATCTTCCGTCAGAGTATTGGCACCGAAACGCTCCATGCGATCCATGAGGTGCACGGCTTCTTCGGGCTGATTCGCCACGAAGAGTTGATTCACTTTGCCTAAGGACTCGCGTAAAAACTTAGCCGACAGTCGGGTCAGTTCTGCTCGAGCATTAGGGTCGTCGGGGTTGATGCGGACAATGGAACGCAAAACGGATAGTGCGCGGTCTTCATCGCGCGTCCGAATGGCATCCCGGTAATCGCGGTAGAGCGGGTGATTTTCGCCGATGGCTTTGCCGTAGAGACCCTCGACGGCGATGACATGTTGGCTGTCGAGGGGTAGTCCGGGAGGGAGGCCGCGTTCGCGGCAGAGGGCGTTCCAGCGTTCCGATTCCGCAAAACTCAGGTGGGCGCAAAGCCCGAGCAGGTCGGGGTCAGATTCGGCGACTTCAAAGGCGGCATGGTCGTTGCCACTGCGAATGAGGGCGACGCATTGTTCGAGCCGTTCGCGCGTGCGAAGGCAAAGAGCGGCGTATTCGCTGGCGAGGGAGCGAGCCTCTAGGTCCGGGGTATTGAGGTCGAGTTGACCGCGGATACGCGCGATGAGTCGTTCAATCTGCATGGGCTTTAGCGAAACTCTAAAAGGCTGAGGACGACATTCCCTTTGGGGTCGACCGTTTGGAGACTCCAAGGTGCGCCTGCTTTGACATTATCGCCAGCCGTGAGGGCTTCACGGCGGGCCATGATAATGCTATTCGAAGGCGTGCCGGGACCGAATTTGCGTTCCAGACGGATGATGTCGGTTTCGAGTACCGAACGGGTGGCACGAATCGAAGGTAAGTCGCGGTCGGGGAACTCGTGACCTTCGGGGTAGAGTCCGGGGATGGCGTTGACGATGATGAAGGAGTTCACGACTGGTTCGGCCCAGGGGGCGGCATGGACGACGCCTGTGGAGCTCTCGCATTGCAGTGCACCGAGCGTGAGGTTGAGCGGTTTAAGATTTTTTAGGTCAGCGAGCAGGGCGATGGCAAAGCGTTCGCCTGACCCCAGTTGAATTTCTAAAAGACGATTACTGGTTTTTAACTGCGTGGCCGTGTTGTCTTTGAAGTTGAGGGCAATCGAGCTGTTGCGCGTCCCTACGCCAATGGCGATGGCAGGGAGACGCCCTGGCTCAGGGAAACTTTCAATCCAGTTGGATTGGGCCCCGCGCCGAATTTCGCCACGAATAAAGGGCGTGGTCGTGTCGCGCTGATGAAAAGACGTTAGGTTTAATAAACGCAACCGGGCATCGATAGATTTGACCGAAGTAGCTCCCGTGGATTGGATGTATTGATTTAACCGTTCCGCCGCGTTGGGGTTTAGTTTGAATTCAGCGGACGAAGGGGACGAGGCACCCATATCGGCGGTGAGCCATTCGCCGATGAGGACGAGGGTGGGGCGAAGGTCGAGGGAGGCGACCAGTTGGGCGCGGTCGGTGATTTCGGTGAGACGTTTCCAGCCATCATCTTGGGTTACGCCGAGTTTTTCGCCGACGCTGATAGCTTCCAGCGCTTCCTTGGCGATCTCTTGGGCAATTTTAGGGTCGGCCGTAGCTCCAGGGATTTCGAGTCGGGCTAGCAATTGTTGGGCCGTGGCGGCGGCGTATTTGGATTTAATCCGTGGCAGGTGTTGGTCGCTGTATTTACGCGAGAACTCTGGCGAAATTTGGCAGGTTTGCATCCATAACTTTGCTGCCATCACATAATCATCACGCGCAAGGTAGCTCGCTACATCGTTCAAGGCGCGATTCGCTCGAATGATTTCATCGGCTTTCGCGGTGTCGATCGGAGGAGGCGTTGGAATCTTAACCACGACCGGTGCCGGTGCGGGGGCGGGGGTGTGGAAATAGCGCCAACCTAACCAACTAGCGAGAGCTACGAAGAATACGGTAAGACTAATCGTGAGGGCGTAATTCGATTTAGCCTCACGTGGTGCTGGTGCGTCAGAACTTTTTTCAACGTTCGTTCGCTTGGGGGCTGCCGTATTATTGCCGCTCGTGACGCCCATCGCTGCTTGGCGGGCAAAATCTCCGCTGGGAGCGGGCAGGTTGGCGGCTTGGGATAAATCGATTTCGACCCGACCGCTTATGGGACCAATCGACCACGCAAAAGTTTCGGCACCCGTGATGGTAGCATCCGTGGTGAACGTTGCTGACCAAGCTGCCTTCGTTAGCAAAGCGGCTGATTCCGCAAAGAGTCGCAGCACTTGGGCTGTTTCTGGAGCATTCGTCAGCGTGACCGTTCGCGCACTCGAGTTTTCTACCAACCAAGCCGCTTTCGAGCCGGTGCCCGTCAGTTCGCGCCAAGCCATCGCGGGGATGAGCGGGGTGGGCGGGGCGAGGGGCAAGGGTTTATCTTCGCCTTCGAGCCAGGTAGGCGTTTCGGACCATTCATCACGCCAGCCTTTCCAGCGCAGGGCGAAGGAAGCAGGCGGGGGGAGGACCATCGCCTCTTCTTGCGTGAACGCTAAGTGATGGGCTAAGCGATTATCGCGTTGCGTGTAGTCGAGTCCGCGAGCGACGAAGCGTGAGAGCACATACCAGGTTTTGCCTGAGGCTTCGAGGGTGCGGAACGTGAAGGTCTCACCCGTGGGTTGATGGTGAGGGGTGCCGATGGCTTCGAGGAGTTGAGCCAAGCGATCGGGCATCGCGCGATGACGTGCCACTGTGCAAAAGCCCGAGCGGCCTGCGACGAGGCCTTGGGGGGCGGAGGTGAAAATTAATTGCAGCGGCATGAAAAGGTGTCGTTAAAAATTACTTACGGGGAAAAAGTTCTGGCGACGAGAGGTGCAGAATCCAGTAGACGGGCTCTTCCACGTGGGCCGGTGCCAGTCGTTGCGGGTCCGGAGCAATACGGCCTTTGTTGGCACCGCTTTGAATCATCACAGGCGTGTGTCCAAAGGACGTCACGGCAAAGTAGCAGATTTGACTAGCCAGACTTTCGGCGGCGGCGACTAAGCCGGGGCAGAGGTTGACTAAGACCGTACGTACGCGATCGGAGTTGCGTTGGATGGCGGCGAGGTCGAGTTTGCCGTCGCTCAGGATTGATTCGAGTGGCGAGGGGAGGAGTCCAGACCAAGTATCGCATTTGCCCACGACGAAGGCCAGTGGCGTGGCGATGCGTTCTTCGCGCGACAAGCCCATGACGCGTTTGATGCGCGTTTCCATTTCCGCGAGGATGCTGTCTTGTTGGTCAATCCGGCCCTTCAAGGCCAGTTGGGGGTCTTCGACGCCGATGAGTTTAGATTTAAAGCGGGTGTTAGCCGTGGGGTCAAAAAGGAAGATTAAACCCGCTGAATTGGCCACGTGCATCGCTCCGGGCGAGTCGTGAATATCAATGCCAGGTTCGAAGTGTTCGCCGGCATTATCGTAAAGAATGATCGAAGTCTCCCGGCGGGGTTGGTCCGCTCGGCTGAGCGAGTAGATGAACGGACGCGGCAGGGAAACCATGCGACCTAAACGAGGCAGCTTTTCATACGTGGCTCCTTCCAAAGCAGTTTTGCCCAGCAAAGCATCCTCGGGGGTCATCGCCGAGAACAACGTGTTGCGCATTTGATTGAGCAAGATGTTGCCACTGGGGTCGCCGTCTTTGAAGGCGACGTTAAAGTTTTCGGGAAGCTTTTCCTGTAACTCGTGAGTGAGGACCGCTAAGTAGTAAGACTTGCCAGAGCTCGGGGCACCGATAAGCGACATGATGCGGTGCGGCATGTCGAGAAAGCCCGGGGGTAATTGGCGGCGGCAGTGCGGGCAGGCGATATCGGTGCAAGCCAAGCCCATCGGATCGAGGGCCAGCCCTTGATCATTAAAGCGGGTGGGGTGGAAGCGCAGGCGGGCATCGGAGCCGAGTACCGGATCGCCGCGTAAATCTTCATGCACGGCGATACTCAGGGCGTCGCCCGCATCAAAACGCGTCCAGCAAACTGGGCAAAGGTGAGCGCCGCGATTTTGTTCGGCGGCGAGTACGGCGGTGTTAGGCCGCGGACTCACTTCGGCGTGCGTGGTGAACAAAGGAGCCACTTGGCTGAGTGTGAATCCCACTTCCAGTCCTTGAGGTGTGCAAGCGAGCGTGTTGGGAGCGCGGCCCAACTCACGAGCCTTGTCGAGTAGTTGTTCGGGAGCGAATTCTCCTAAAAGATCTCCGGTGGCTGCGTCGAAGAGGGCCCACGTCTTAGGCTGGATAGCCGGCAGGCTTTCGTTGCCAGAATTTGAGCAGACGCAGAGCAAGGTCTCGTCGAACTGCAAGGTAGCCATCTCGCGCAACGTCACCGCTTTCCGCAGCGGGGCACCGTTAAAGAGAACTAGTTGGGCGTGAAGGGGGGTGAAAACCAGCCCTTGGTCCGTTTGGCTGATTTCTAGGTAGGGTTTGGGACTCCCTAGGGGGAGAAGGGTCGGAAACCGGTCGGTGGAGCCCTGGACGCCATTAAGGCAGTTAACCCACTGCAGGGTAGGGCTTTTCTTATTCAACGTGAGCATGGTTTCCGAAAAGGGAGGGGGAGGGGTAAAAGAGAACAGTTGAATTCTATTGATATGTCAGTAGCATTGTCAGTTAATTCCCCGTCAAAATCCACCCCTAACTATGGAAACTGAAGCCGACCAGATTGCCCTGGACCGAGCCCGTAAAGGGGACTTGTCGGCTTATAACGAGTTGGTGCTGCGTTATCAGGGTCGGATTTTTGCTAAGGTATTCTCCCTGTTGCGTAACCGGCAAGACGCCGAGGAAATCACGCAAGACACTTTCATCCGGGCTCACCGCGTTTTAGCTTCCTTCCGCGGAACGGCAACTTTTTCGACCTGGATTCACCAAATTGGCACGAATTTAGCCCGTAATCGTTACTGGTACTGGCGTCGCCGGAAGCGCGATCAATCGATGTCACTCGACGCTGACCTCGGCGAAGATCCTGGTTCTACCCTGCATGATATCCTCTCGGATGGCAATCAGGGGCCTGGTCACGAGGCGCAGCATAACGAATTTGTGAAGAAAGTGGCCGAGTGCATGGAACAATTGAAGCCCGAGCATGCTCGTATTCTTACCATGCGCAACGTGCGTAACATGTCCTACGAAGAAATCGCTGAAGAGCTAGGGCTGTCGATTGGTACGGTGAAAAGCCGCATTAACCGGGCTCGGGAGGCCTTGCGTGACTTGATGGGAGAGGAGTTTCGCGAATGAGTAATTCCGAATTCGAGATGCTCGTCGTGAGTTACTTGGATGGCACGGCCACCAAGGACCAAGTGATTCGTTTGCGTAACGCAATTAAGTCCTCGGAGGACATGCAGCGTCGCTTTCATGCTCGGGTACGTTTGTACCAAGCCCAAGTCGCCTTTTTAAGTCAGCGCCAAGAGAAGTCCCCCTCGTGGATCATGGCATGCTTAAGTCGTTTCGCCCAACGTTTTGGCCGCCCGCTGGCGCACCTTTGTCTTTTAGCCTTAGTCTTTGTGGAGTTGCGGGTGAGCATTCCTGCGGAGTATTCTGGTTGGCTTTTCTACGTGGAAGATATCGTCGAAGAGCAAGAAACCAACTTCGAGGACATGCCCGTGAAGTTCATGATTTCAGAGGTCGTTAACAGCGAATTGGACCTGCCCACGAACGACATGCCCGATGCGATGGGGATGCCTAATGTGGTGATGCCTGAGGTGGTTTCGCCTGTGGATGAAACCCTCGTTAACGAGGCTTAAGTTCTTAATCCTGCCTTGCACTCTGCGGTTAGCTGGCACCATTTTAACATTGGATGCAGGCAGACCCACATAAGCCCGAAGTCAGGCTCCAAGGTACGGCCGCCGCTCCCGGCGTGGCCCAAGGGCTCGTGTACCTGCTTTCCCAAGGGATGGAGATTGTGGCCTGCCAAAAGGTCGCCGATCTCGATGCCGAATTACGGCGGTTTGAAGCGGCCTTAGTTGCGACGCGCAAAGAAATTTCAGCGTTGCGGGATGATGTAAGCAAAAAGTTGAACGCTTCCGAAGCGACCATTTTTGATGCACATTTATTGGTCTTAGAAGATGTGGCGTTGATTGATGATGTGACGCGCGAGGTGCGGAAAACCGGCTTCAATGTGGAGTTTTGTTTTCAAGAAGTGGCACAACGTTACGTGCAGATTTTTGAAAAAATGGAGGATACATTCCTCCGGGAACGAGCGGCGGATATTCGCGATGTGACGAGTCGGGTGTTACAACAATTACTCGGCACCCAGCCCGAGCGTCTGGGGCAGGCCGCCCAACAACACATCGTGGTGGCACGCGATTTAACGCCCACCGAGACCGCAGGTTTGCACGACGATGGGATTTTGGCTTTTGTCACCGAAGACGGTGGCCGCACGAGTCACTCCGCCATCATGGCCCGCTCGTTGGGTATTCCCGCCGTGGTGGGCGTGAAAGGGTTACTCGAAGTCGCGCACGACGACAGCATGATGTTGGTCGATGGGGAAACGGGTTTGGTGATTATTAACCCCTCGAAGGAAACGTTGGAGAGTTATCGTGCGAAGGAGCAAGCCATCCGCACGCGTCGCGATCGGGTGATGCAAGAAATCGCCTTGCCCGATGTGCTTTCGGATGGAGGCAGTTTTGCCCTTTTAGCCAATATTGGCAGCCCTACAGAGATGGCCGATGCCCTGCATTATTGTGCCCATGGCGTGGGGCTTTATCGTACCGAAAATTTATATTTACGCCTAGATGCTTGGCCGTCGGAGGCCGAGCAATATGAAGAATATGCCGAAGCAGTGCGTCAGGCTAAAGGCCGCACAGTGACGTTCCGTACTTTAGATTTAGGCGGCGACAAGCGTTTGGGTGAATTAGCCGCCGAGGCGAATCCGTTCATGGGCTTTCGCGCTATCCGCTTATGCTTAGAACACCCGGAGATTTTCCGTCCGCAGATTCGTGCTTTAGTGCGGGCGGCGGCGCTGGGTCCGATTGCGGTGATGTTCCCGATGATTTCGGGCGTGGAAGAGATGCGTCAGGCCAAAACTTTTTTCCGCCAAGTGGAGAGCGAGTTGAAGGCGGAGAAAGTCTTGCCCGCGCACCCCATTAAGTTGGGAGCGATGATTGAAATCCCTGCCGCCGTTTCGATTGCGAATGCCTTGGCAAAGGAGTGCGACTTTTTCAGCGTCGGTACGAATGATTTAGTCCAATACCTCTTAGCGGTCGATCGGGGCAACCCACGCGTGGCGGCTTTATACGACCCTTGCCACCCAGCGGTGATTCATTCGTTGATTCAGATTTTTGGGGCCGCGGCGCAAAATCGTATTCCTGCGGCCGTGTGCGGTGAATTAGCTGGTGACCCCGTGTGGGCACCGTTGTTAATTGGCCTCGGAGCCTACGAGTTGAGTATGTCACCTTCGGCTTTACCCGAAGTACGCTTTGTACTGCGCCATTCTTCAACCGAAGATTTAGAAGCCCTTTGTGCCCGCGTCGTGGCGGGCGGCGATCCGTCCTTGACGCGTCGCTTGCTCCAAGAATTTGCTGCGAGTAAACTAAAATCACGCTAATGCCTGCTTCGTCTCCTTTGCCTAATCCCTTGATTGCGGCGATGTCCGCTTACACGCCGGGTGAACAGCCTCAGGGGGAAGGTTGGGTGAAACTGAATACCAACGAAAACCCTTATCCGCCCAGTGCCCAAGTGGTGCAGGCCTTGCAAGAAGCGGTGGGGGTGAAGTCGGCTAATTTCCGTTTATACCCCTCGCCTGATTCAGCTCCCGTGCGTGAGGCGGTATCGCATTTGCATGGCTTGCCTGCGTCGCAAGTGGTGGTGGGCAATGGCTCGGATGATATTTTGAATTTATTGATTCGGGCTTATGCTGGGCCGGGTAGGGCGGTGGGTATGCTCGATCCGAGTTACTCACTTTACCCTGTGTTAGCCGCGGCCCAAGGCGCCCCCTTGGTTAAAGTCCCTTTGCAGGCCGATGGGAGTTGGTCGGCCGAAGCGATTGCCCAGAGTGGCGCGACGATTTTCTTTTTAACGAATCCTAATGCTCCGTTGGGCTTTGTTTTTGCTGCTTCGCAGGTGGCGCTTTTAGCCGAGCGGTTTGCGGGCTTATTGGTGGTCGACGAGGCGTATGCTGATTTTGCGGGCGTGGATTGCGTCGCCTTGGTGAAGAGTCACCCCAATGTCGTGGTCACGCGGACGCTCTCGAAGGCTTATGCCTTGGCAGGCTTGCGCGTCGGTTACGCACTTTGTCCGGTCGGTGTGGCGGAAATTTTACACCGCGTGCGCGATAGTTATAATTTAGACCGTTTGGCCCAAGTAGCCGCGGTAGCCGCTTTGCAGGATCAAACTTGGCTCAAAGCGACGGTGGGCAAAGTTTGCGCCACGCGCGCCCTAGTCGGGCAACGACTGCAAGCCTTGGGTTGGAAGGTTAATCCTGCGGCGGGTAATTTTATTTTTGCCGAGCCTCGTTCGCGGACGCGTGAGCCCTCCTTGGCCACCGCGGCGGCCGCGTTTGAGTTTTTGCGTGCCCGCAAAATTCTCGTGCGTCGTTTTCCGCATCACCCGCTGACTGCCACCGGCTTGCGGATTAGCGTGGGCACCGAGGCGGAAATGCAGGCTTTTTTAGCGGCGGCGGAGGCTTGGTCGCAAGGGTGAGGTTGACAAAAGGCGGTCTCCCGAGGATTGCTAAAGCATGACTGCAGGAGTGCGCCAAGCCAACCTTCGCCGCGATACGGCAGAGACTAAAATCACGCTGAGCGTGAATTTAGACGGCACCGGTCTGGCCGAGGTGAATACGGGGATTCCGTTCTTCGACCACATGCTGGTCCTGTTGGCCCGCCATGCGATGATTGACCTCAAGGTCACGGCCCAGGGTGACACCGACGTTGATTATCACCACACCGTCGAGGATGTGGGCATTGTTTTAGGCCAAGCGATTAAGGAAGCTTTGGGCGATAAGGCGGGCATTCGCCGTTACGGTTTTTTCATTTTGCCGATGGACGAGACCTTGGCGCGTTGCGTGATTGATTTGAGCAACCGTCCTTTGATGGTCTATCAAGTAGCCGTCACCAATTACATGGTGAAGGACTTTAACATCGCCCTCGTCCGCGAGTTTTTCCAAGGCCTAGCGAATGCGCTGGGCTGTAATTTACACCTCAAGTTGGAGTATGGCGAAGAGCCGCACCACGTGGCCGAAGCCCTTTTCAAGGTCTTTGCACGGGCCTTGCGCGTCTCGCTCGAAATCGATCCCCGTCAAGGTGGTCGGGTTCCCAGCACTAAAGGTACGCTTGCTTAAGCCGTGAGTGTTCCTGTTGCAGGCCGTCGACCGCGCGTTGCCGTGATTGATTACGGCATGGGTAATTTGCGGAGCGTTACTCGGGCGCTTCAAGCGGTCGGGGCAGAAGCTTTTTTGGCGGATACCCCCGCCAAGGCCGCGACGGCTGAGGCGGTCGTTTTCCCCGGCCAAGGGGCGATTGCGGACTGCATGGATTGCCTCAAGAGCACCCAGTTTGACGCCTTCCTGAAGGAGTGGATTGCGGCCGATCGACCCTTTCTCGGGATTTGCCTAGGCCTCCAAGCGCTGTTTGAGCGCTCGGAGGAGGGCAATCGCCAAGGTCTGGGCATTTTCCCGGGGGTGGTTTCCCGTTTTCCTTCGCAGCCAGGCCTACGCATTCCGCACATGGGCTGGAACGAGGCCACTTTTAAGCCCGGTAGCCCGCTTTTGACGGGGCTAAGGGGGGAGGGGGAGCCCTTTTACTTTGTTCATAGTTACCGGGTGGTTTCCACGGACCCTGCCTTAGTCTGGTGTGAGACCGATTATGCCGGCCGTTTTGTGAGTGGGGTGCGCCGGGGACGGGTCTATGCGACCCAGTTCCACCCTGAGAAAAGTCAGGTCAAAGGCTTGCAACTCTACCGCAATTTCCTGACTTTGACGGACCGCTGAGGTATTTTTTACCTTGGTACCCCTTTTGCCATGACCCTCAAGAGCGCAACACTTAAACTGGACGCGAAAGAAATCGTCCTCCCCATCGTCGTCGGCACCGAAAACGAATTAGGCGTCGATGTCCGTAAACTCCGCGATGAAACGGGCTACATCACGTTTGATGATGGCTATGCCAACACCGGCGCTTGCGAGTCGAAGGTGACGTTTATCGACGGCGAGAAGGGGATTCTGCGTTACCGCGGTTACAGCATCGAAGAATTGGCCGAGAAATCGACCTTCATCGAAACGGCTTACCTTTTGATTTACGGCGAGCTCCCCACGGCAGCTCAATTAACGACTTTCAAGGCCCGCATCTTAGATAATTCGCAAATCCACGAAGGCTTGCGCATCGCTCTCAGCGGTTTCCCTGGCAACGCCCACCCGATGGCGGTCTTGTCGGCCACGTTGAATACGCTTGGGTGCTATTACCCTGAGCTTGGCACCAATGAGCGTGCCCATGACATCGCGAAGTTCGACGAAACGGCGGCGGTGTTGATTTCGAAGGTTCGTACGTTAGCGGCCCTCGCACACCGTTCGAAGGAAGGGGAGCCTCCCGTTTACCCCAAGCCCGGTTTGGATTACTGCTCCAACTTCTTACACTTGTTGTTCTCGCAGCCCAATGCCGATTACGCCGTGCATCCTGAAATCGCCCGGGCACTGGATTTGATTTTAATTCTGCATGCTGACCACGAGCAGAACTGCTCCACCTCCACGGTGCGCATGGTCGCTTCCGGTGGTGCCAACTTGTTCCCCTCGGTTTCCGCCGGGGTGTGTGCGTTGTGGGGTCCCTTGCACGGCGGTGCTAATCAGGCCGTGATTGAAATGCTCCAAGAGATTCATGCTTCGGGCGACGACGGTTCGCGCTTCATCGCTGATGCCAAGGATAAGACCAAGAACGTCCGCTTGATGGGCTTTGGTCACCGCGTGTATAAGAACTACGATCCACGTGCGAAGATCATCAAAGCACAGTGTGATAAAGTTCTTAAAGTCTTAGGCATTAATGACCCTTTGTTGGCGATTGCCATGCGCTTAGAAGACGCCGCTTTGAACGATCCTTATTTCAAGCAGCGTAATTTGTACCCCAACGTCGATTTCTACTCCGGGATTATTTTGAAAGCGATTGGGATCCCGACGGAAATGTTCACGGTGATTTTTGCCATCGGCCGGATGCCAGGTTGGATTTCGCACTGGAAGGAAATTGCCGAAACGCCGAAGCAAAAAATCCATCGCCCACGTCAGATTTATACGGGCTCGACCGAGCGTAAATACGTAGGGATTGCACAGCGTGGCTGAGACTTCCCAAGCCTTACCAGCGGGCGTGCGGATTGCGGTCGTGTTACCTGCTTTCCGTGAAGCCGCACATATCGCCGATGTCATCAAGGGCTGTCAGCAATACTTGCCCGATGTTTTAGTAGTGGATGATTGTTCGCCCGATGAGACCTCGGCTCGTGCCACTGAAGCGGGAGCTCGCGTGGTACGTCACGAGGTGAATCGAGGCAAAGGTGCAGCGTTGAAGACTGCGTTTGCGACCCTCAAACAAGCGGGTTTCACGCATGCCATTACGTTAGATGCCGATGGCCAGCATGACCCCAAATGCATTCCCGCTTTCGCGGCCGCACTCTCCCAGCCCGGTGTCGAATTAGTTCTGGGCAATCGTTTTCAAGATTCACGTGGCATGCCCCTCGTGCGGCGCCTCGTGAACAGTTGGATGTCGTGGCTGATTAGCCGGATTTGTCGCTGCCCCATTCCCGATTCGCAGTGTGGCTATCGCGGAGCGCGCTTAGAGAACTCTTGGTTATTAAACGCCAAGGCTGATCACTTTGAGTATGAGTCGGAAGTCTTAGTATTGACGGCGCGTGCAGGTGGCAAAATTACTAGCGTGCCCGTGCCGACTAAGTATGGCGATGAACGTAGCAAGATTCGCCCGTGGCAGGATACGCTGCGTTTCTTCCGCTTGCTCTGGCGCCTTCGTTAAGATCTTGGAATCTGGGTAGTCCCGCTATTTCCGTCGCCATTCCTGCAACATCCCTGGAGATGTGGCAGGAATGTGGTGCGGATGCTAAGCTAGCTCAGTTAAACTTACGGAGCTTTCGCGGCCGAAACGCGGAAGACGGCGCGACCTGGGCTATCGCCCGTTTCGCCAAGCAATTCGCATTGGCCTTTGACGGAGGAGGTCGCCGATTCGTTGAGTAATTCAAAGTCCCGTTTTTCGCCGATGCAGAGGATTGAGCCCTGTTGTTTTACATAATCCCCCAACTCCTTCTCAATCGTCAGTTGGCGCAGAGCGTGGTAAGAATAGAACGGGTAGAACGGACGGAAATTACCACCGGGGTTAGGTCCGGCAGGTTTTTGTTCAGGGACGAAAATCGCTTCGGGCTTTTCGTGTAAGTAGAAATTAGCGGCTCGACCGAGGAAGCTGCAGGTCACGATTTTTTCTTGGGGGCGACGGACTTTGGCGACCACGGTGCAGATGGCTCGACTCCCGACGGTGCCGTCGAGTCGATCGGCGATCCAGAAGAAGGCCGTGAACACTAAGACAATACTGAAGACTGGGGCCGTGATTGCCCAACCAAGGCTGCGATTAAACAGGGCCCACAAGCCTGCTAGCGTTAACGGAATCCCGAGGGCCAGTAATTGAGGGTAGAACGGTTGCGAGTGGGGGTGGTAAACGGGTAGGTACCAAATCAGGGCGATGCCTTGAATGAGGGTCACTAAGCCCACGGCCCAGCGTTCGAAGGGACCAAACCCTTCGGTTAACCAACGTTCTAAGGTGCGCCCCGCCAAGAGGGCCACCGGGACTGTTAAAAAGAAAATATAACTCGGCAGTTTGCTCTGAGCGATGGTCATGAACACGTAGCTCGGGACGAGCCAGCAGACCACCATTGTGAAGCCCAAGTGGGTGCGGAAAGTGGTGCGGAATTTAGCCGCCGTTTCCCACAGCGCTGCAAACACGAGCGGAATCCAGGGCAGCGAGCCGCCTATGAGCATTTCAAGGTAGTAGTACCAAGTATTGTTTCCTTGGTGTTCCGCGTGGAAGAAACGATCCCAGTTTTCGTGGATGAAAAATGAGTCCCAATAGTAACCCCAGCCCGTAGCCGTCGAAGTAGGACCAGATTGGTGTAAGCAGAACATCGCCAAGTACCAAGGAGCGGCGATCAGGAACCACAGCGGAAGGCAGACTGCTAAGCGTTTTAGGGTCCAAGGCGATTTTTTGCCCGTTAGCCCTTGGTACATCAGGCCGGCCATGAACACAAAGGCCAAGCCTTGGGGACCTTTGGTGAGCATGGAAAGCGCGGAAGCGACGGTGAGGGCTAGCAACCAGCGCAGCGGACGTTCCTCGTCATGGAATGCTCGCCAGAGGAAGTACATGCTCGCCGAAATAAAAAGCGTATGAGAAAGGTCCGTGAGCATCAGGCGCGACATGACCACGAACAGCCCACCTGAGGCCAAGACCACGGCCGCTAAGAAGCCTGCGAGTGGGGTGAGTAGTCGGCGGCCAATATACCAAGTCAGGAAAACCACCAAACTGGCGGCCAAGGCCCCAGGGACGCGGGCACCGAATTCATTGTCACCAAAGACCACCTGCGAGACGCAGGTCTCCCAATAAAAAAGAATCGGCTTTTCAAACTGCGGTTCACCAAAGACTCGCGGCGTTACCCAATCGCCCGATTGCACCATCTCCCGGCTCGTTAGGGCGTAGAAGGGTTCATCGGGGTCAATCAACCCAAGGGTGCCTAAGCGCCACCAAAACAGGAGGAAGACGAGGACGACTAAGAAGATGGCTTGGAAGCGGGTCGAGTGGAGCCACGCTGGCAAGGGGGAGGACGTCTTAGAGTCGGTCATGATTAACTGATTTGGACAAGGGTGTAGCGTTCGAGGGGGCTGGCAAATTTGCTAAAACGTCCGGCACTGAGGGCCATTTGGGTTTCATGGCAATGGATCGCCGCCAGTTTTTGAGATTGCTCGTGGGACGAGAGGGTTAAGGCGTCGGAAGCGACGTGCCTCCGGAGCATTTTTTGCGACCAAGGCCGATGGATACAATAAGAATAAACGAGGCAGTGCAGGCCGATTTGGCGGATGGCATCGAGACCGTATTCATGGGTCGCTTGGTGGTCGGGGTGGCGGTCAATCTCCGAGGGGACGACCACGATTTGGGGCTGCCATTCGCGAAAGAGTTTTTCGATCGCAGGATTGGGGCCGGGCATTTGGGCTTCCCAGAGGGCCAGAATCCCTGCGTCAGGGAGTCCGAGCGATTCTGAGGTGCCTTGGCCTTGGCTCAAAAGGGCGAGAGCTTTTTGGCCTTCGAGTCGACGGCGGGCCCCCCAGCGGGCACGTTCGGGGGCGTCGATAAACCAGCGACGTTCGACGAAGCGTTGGGGCCAAGGGTTGTTGTCCCCATCGGTTACAAAAACCACATGCACTTGGGCACCTCGGGCGGTGGCGATTTGAATCAGCCCCCCAGTGCCTAAGGATTCATCGTCGGGGTGGGGAGCTAGGATGGCGATACGCGTCCCGGCGTTGATCGCATCGAGAAGTCGTACGGGTGGTGACTCGCTGTTAGCCTCCATCTAGCTTTGTCGATGGCGGCGAGGGCTCAGTTAATCAAGCGGTTAAAACATCCGCGGGTAAAAGGGGGAGGGCTAAGCGTTTCCGCTTAGCCCTCCGTTGGGTGTCATACACTGTAAGCCGGATTCTGTCCGAGGCGGCTTGCGCCGTTCCTGTGCGCATCCATTTCTCTGTCCTTGCGGACCCGCCTTGCGGCGGTGCGACAACCCGGGACCTTGGTGGGCACCTCGAATGGTCCCTGTTCGTCTTGCACCGGATTGGGTTTACCGTGCCCCCGCGGTCGCCCTTGGGGCGGTGGGCTCTTACCCCACCTTTTCATCCTTACCGTTTCCTTGCGGTCGCGGCGGTTTATTTTCTGTGGCACTTTCCGTCACGACTTGCGTCGTGCCCCGACTTGCGGCGGGAATCCTGCCCTGTGGTGTCCGGACTTTCCTCGCGGATTGCTCCGTGCGGATGCGCGTGTATGACTGTCTAAGGAGCATCGTGGAAACGGGCCTAAAGGAAAGCGTAAAAGGGTACTTTTCTGACGGTTTAGGTCTGGGGCTGAGGTTTCCGGCTTGGAAACGGCTGTGTGGGTTATTTTGTTTTAGGAACTACCCCCTCCTTATGCGTTCCTGGATTTTAAGTTTAACCTTGGGCTTGGCTTCCGTGTTGGCGGCCGAAGAACCGAAGGTCACCAAAGTAGCCTGTATCGGTGATAGCATCACTCAAGGTTCCGGCACCAAGGGAGGCATGTCTTACCCGAATCAGTTACAGAAACTTTTGGGTGAGAAGTATAAGGTCGGTAATTTCGGAGTCAGCGGCCGGACTTTGTTAAAGAAAGGCGACTTCCCTTATTGGAAAGAAAAGGCTTACCAGAACGCTTTAAAAATGGAGCCCGATGTTGTGGTCATCATGCTCGGCACCAACGATACCAAGCCCCAAAATTGGAAATTCGAGTCGGAGTTCAGCGATGATTACAAAGAGCTCGTGAAATCATTTCAGGCGTTGAGCTCGAAGCCCAAGGTATGGGTGTGTTTGCCCGTGCCGGTGCCTGGCAAGGGTAACTACGGCATCAACGAAGAGAATGTGCAGAAAGAAATCCCGCGCATCGAGGCCTTGGCGAAAGAACTCGGTTGCGGCATCATCGACATGCACGCGGCCTTAGATAAGCACCCCGAATTTTTACCTGATCGCGTTCACCCCAATAATGACGGGGCTGGCGAGATGGCGAAGGCCGCCGCGAAAGCGCTTACGGGGCAGTAATTTTTTACGCGAACGGTTGCGGCTTCGCCCCGATTTGTACCAGTACGGTCCACGCCGCTCGGCGTAATTGTTGCCAGCGTTCCCACGAGTGCGTGGGTCCGTGGGCAATGAGTTGCAGGGTGCTCCGCCATTCTAACAGGGCCCGCTCCAAATCGCCCGCCCCTGGGCCACGACCTTCTACTTCGGCTGGAGGTAGTTTGTGGTGCAAGGCAAAGGCCCGCATCACTTCGGCACAACCTTCGCCAAAGCCGATGGGGAGGCCTTCGCGTAAGTAGCCTTCGGCGGTTAAAGATTTATAAGTTAAGCGGCAGCAGGCACCGAGGCGACTCGAGTTGCGAGCCGAGGCCGCTACGCGTTCGCCCGCCCGCAATTCCGCGAGGTCCCAAGCTAGGGCTTCCGCGTCATAGCTTAAGTCTTCGAGCGCGGCGGCAATGGCTAAGCCTTCGCCGTGCTGAAAGAAGGAAGCGATTTCACCGCGTCGGGTGGGTTTGGCGGCTCCATCAATCAGTCCCAGCTTACGCCATAATCGCCCCGCCCGGGCGGTGTGGAGTGTCCCGCCGCCGAGTACTTCGGCCAAATTAATATCCTGTTTTTCGATTTCGCGCCACTCGGGGTTGATGAGCGGGAATTGATCCGCATCGGGCCAGACGCGAATATTGGCACGGGAGTAATCCAGTTGGACTTGTAGCGTGTTACGTTGGATAAAAATTTCGCCAAACGCTTCGCCGCCATGCGTCAGTTCAGGCAAGAGCGGGAGGATTTCTTTTTCCAGTTGTTCGAGGGTCCACCGCAGGGAGCGCGACTGATATTTTTTATAGGATTTTAAAGCCTTGCGCAGCCACTCGGCGGGGGTGAGGTGGTCGTGCGTTTTATCGGTCGGGAAGTGTGCCAGCGGGATGGTGCGTCCGTAGCGGAGGCTGCCATCGGGCAGGTTTAATTTGCACGGCGTGCCGAAGGGCAGGGAACGGAGGGAGTCTGGTTTAGTGAGCGCTGGGTACCACGTGTCTTTAACGCGGTAAAGGGCTTTAGTCAGCGGCACCATCAGCGTGGGCCGTTCGCGTTGCCAGAGGCCGCGGTGCCCTTTGATTTCGCGGATGAGGCGGCGGGCTCCGGGGTTCACGCTCGCGGTGGGGTCCTCGAGTTCATCGAGGGTTTGCAGGGCTAAGTCCGGGGGCTCCCGGGTGAAGAGGTGTTGCGCTAATTGCTCAGCCGCTTGTCGGGGCTGGGCCGATTTTCTCATTAGAAATAAGAAGGCGGGCCAATCCAGCCCTTCCGAACGCCGTAGTTGCAACGGCTTAGCTTCGCCTAACCGCGGGCTATCGCCCGTCCACAAGGCATACCCTCGTTCATCGAGCCCGCGGCGTCCCGCCCGCCCAAACATTTGCAGGAGTTCGTCGGGCCGCACTTCGCGTTCGGCGTGGTCGGTCGCATAACGTCGGTCAGTGACGAGTACGGAGCGAAGGGAGAAGTTGATGCCGGAGGAAAGGCCCGTGGTGGCGACGACGACTTTGAGGCGACCTTCTTTGGCCCAAGGTTCGATGAGTTCGGTGCGCTGCTCAAAGGTGAGGCCGCTGTGGTGTAGGCCGACGCCTTGGCGGAGCAGGCGGTATAAATCTTCGCCCGCAATTTTGCGTTGGGAGGCGCTTAGGTTGGGTCCTTGTCCGAGCGGGAAGCTTTGGGCTAAGTCGCGGGCGATTTGTTCGGCCGCCCGGCGTCGGGGGGCAAAGACGAGGATGGGGCCGAGATCGGCTAAAATCGCACGGATGATGGCCCGCGTTAGGGGTCCTTTGGTGCCCGCAGGTTCGCGGGTGTTCAAGGCATCGAGCGCAATTTCTTCAAGCGGGACTGGGCGGTGATGTTCTTGGATGAGGGTGACCTTTCGACCGCGTCCGCGCAGCCACTCGGCGACGGCTTGGGGGTTGGAGACGCTGCCGCTGAGCAGTAGCAATTGGGTTTCGGCCGGGGCCAAGGCGAGCACGGTCTCGTAGGCCGGTCCCCGACGGTCATCGGCAATCATCTGATATTCATCGACGACGAGTAACTCAGGGTGGCGCCCCTCGAGGAAACGGAGGCGTTGGGTTTCCAGTGTGGCCACGACGACCGGGGCACCGAGGTTTTCGGAAATATCCCCCGTGGCGATGCCGACATCCCAGCCTTGGGCGAGCCATTCCGCCCTTTTATCATTAGCCAACGCACGGGTCGGAACGGTGTAGACCGCTTGGCCGCGATGGCCGTTTTGGACGAACAATTCAAACACGTGTGTCTTGCCGGCGCCCGTGGGGGCTTGTAGCACCACGTCTTCGCCGCGTGTGAGGGCGCGCAGGGCCTCTTGTTGCCAAAGGTCGGGGATGAAGAGGTGGGCGTCCGACATGGCGAGTTTCCAGCAAAAGATTTATCGGCCGAAACGCAAGTCGCAGGGGTTTGCGGTTGCGGCTTTTCGCTGCCCCGTGCTACGACTGTCGTCGCATGGCTATCAGTAACGATCTCGCTCGCGGCTTACGGAAAGTCGATAAAGACCTCGACTTCATGATGCGCTGTTTTGTCGAAGTCCTCGAGCAGCTTGGCCATAAAGATTTAGCGGGCACGTTGCCCTGGATGGGGAAGCGCAAGTTGCGCGGCGTGCAGCTTTTTTCTTACCGCGGCGTGCAGGCCTATTCGATTGCCTTCCAGTTGTTGAACATGGTGGAAGAAAACGCCTCGGCGCAGTCGAAGCGTCTGCGTGAAGATAAAAACGGTTTAGCTTCGGAGCCTGGTTCTTGGGGTCGGGCCTTGAAGTCCTTACATGAAGAAGGTTTGACGGATAAACAAGTTGCCAAGCGCTTGGCTCGCATCCGCATCGACCCAGTTTTAACCGCGCACCCGACCGAAGCGAAGCGGGCGACGGTTTTAGAAATTCACCGCGAAATTTACAAACTACTCGTCCGGCGCGAGAACAACATGTGGACCGTGGCGGAGCAACAAGCCATCCGCGAGGAAATCACGGTGGCCTTGGAACGCCTTTGGCGCACCGGCGAAATTTACCAACAGAAGCCCGATGTGCAGTCGGAACTGCGGAATATTATTTATTTCTTGTCGAAGGTTTTCCCCGACGCGGTGATCAGCATGGACTTGCGTTTGCGCCAAGCCTGGCAGGCCGAAGGGTTTGCCCCTGAGCGCATTGATTCCCCCGATGCTTTGCCGCAGATTGCCTTTGGTACTTGGGTGGGTGGGGACCGTGATGGCCACCCGTTGGTGACGGCCGAAGTGACGACCCGTGCGTTAAACCTGTTCCGTTCGACGGCGATTAATATTTTACATGAACGCTTAGACACCCTGGGCCAGCGACTTTCCTTGGGCGACCATTTGCAAGAGCCTCCTGCGGTCTTCGTTCGCCAAGTTGAAAAGCATGCCGCTGCGCATGGCGAAGCAGGTCAATTAGCCTTGAGCCGCAATGTCGGCGAAACCTGGCGTCAGTATATCAACTTAGTCCGATTGCGTTTGCCTTCGGCCGACCGCGAGGTGGAACCTAATCAACACAAGACGCCCGAGGGCGTGGTAGCTGATTTATTATTCTTACGGGAAACCTTGATTGAAGTCGGTGCCAGCCGCATTGCCCGGGCGGAACTTGATCCCTTGATTCGTTTCTTGCGGGTCTTTGGTTTCCACATGGCGTGTTTAGATATTCGCCAAAACAGTGCCTTCCACGACAAGGCCATCAGTCAACTCATGGCGGCCGCTGGGGCGTCGGAAACGAATTACCCGCAGTGGGATGAGACCCGTCGCTTAGGCTTCTTGGATTCGGAACTCCGCTCGACCCGTCCGTTTATTCGGGAAAAGGCCAGCATTGGTCCAGAAGCCGATGCCGTCCTGAGCTGCTACCGCGCCTTAGTCGTACATATTCATCATTTCGGTTCGGCGGGCTTGGGTTCGTTGATTGTTAGCATGACCCGTTCAGTCTCGGATTTGCTTTCGGTTTACTTGTTGGCACGTGAGGCAGGTTTAACTGCTGGTGGTTCGGATAGTCCGTATTGCTTGCTGCCCGTAGTGCCGTTGTTTGAAACCATTGCAGACTTGGAGCGGAGCACGAGCATCTTGGATGCTTTCCTCTCGCACCCCGTGACGCGTCGCACCTTGGAAGCACGCCGCGATGCTGGCGTGACGGATGGTTTAGTGCAGCAGGTCATGATTGGTTACTCCGATTCCAATAAGGACGGCGGTATCTTGGCGTCGCTCTGGAATCTCTATCGCGCCCAGCAGAACTTGGCCGCGGTGGGCGAGAAGCATGGTGTGCGCATCGTCTTCTTCCACGGTCGAGGTGGTACGATTTCGCGCGGGGCCGGTCCAACGCACCGTTTCATCAACGCCTTGCCGCAAGGCACGATTAATGGTGAGATGCGCGTGACGGAGCAGGGTGAAAGCATTTCGCAGAAGTATGCGAACCACATCACCGCCGTGCATAATCTGGAACTCCTGACGGCCGGGACCACGCAAAATACTTTATTACACGAGGTGGTAGTTCGCAATGAAGCATCTCAAGCCAAGGTGATGGATCGCTTAGCCGAGTTTTCGCGCGAGGCCTATCAAGCACTCATCCATACGCCTCGTTTCATTGAATTTTTCCGTCAGGCCACACCGATTGACGTTATTGAAGCCAGTCGCATTGGATCGCGTCCTTCGCGTCGTACGGGGGCCGCTTCGTTGGAAGATTTACGCGCCATCCCTTGGGTGTTTGCTTGGAGTCAGTCGCGTTTCTACCTTTCGGGCTGGTATGGCGTCGGGTCTGCCTTGGCACGCTTGAAAGAAGAAGACCCGAAGGGCTTTGAGTTGATTCGGAAGCTTTACGACGAGTGGGCACCGCTGCGCTATATGCTCAAGAACGCTTCGACGAGTGTCATGGCCGCTAACCGCAGCATGATGCGCTTATACGGTAATTTAGTGACCGACCGCAAGTTGCGCGACTCCTTCCTGAAACGGATTTTAGACGAGCATTCTCTGACGCGAAAGATGTTGGATGAGCTCTCGGATTCGAAGTTAACCGAAGGTCGTCCCCGTTTGCGTAAGGTCATCACGCTCCGGGAGTCCGCCATTGATTTATTGCACGAACAACAAGTGGCCTTGCTCAAGGATTGGCGCAAGAAAGTGGCCGACGGGGATCGTAAAGAAGCGGATGCTTTATTGCCGCAGATGTTGCTTTCCCTCAACGCCATCGCCGCTGGTCTGCAAGCGACGGGCTAACGCTTAGCGTGCGGGTAGGTTGTCAGACGCAGGGATTTCGCGTCGCAGCATTTTACCGATTTGTCCACTGAGCCATAAATAATGGTCGGTGGGCACATCGCTTAAATCCACGAACGGACTGGCCCCTTCGGGACGTTGGCCTCCACATTTCATAATCGCCGTGCCTTCATCGATTTCGTCGAACATGGCGATGTAAAGGGCATCTGCGCCTGCTTTCTGAGCTTCGACTGCTTGGCGCCAGAAGAATTGTCCACCCAAGCGAGGGATTTGATTGGGGGCGGAGTTTTTGCCGCGGAGGGCTTGTAAGTTATGCCAACTAAAGCCTGGGAAGATCACGGGCAGGTAGGCTTTCTTTGCTTGAGTGCACCATGCCAAATCGGGCTTCCAGACGCGTTCCGCTAGGATGTCTTGAGCGGCTTCTGGCTTGCCGATGCGCCCCACGGTCCACGGGCTGATGATGTCGGCCATGCCTATGACATTCAGCAATCCCGGGTCGGTGATGGCATCATTCTTTTGCGTGCGCCAATAGGTTGGCACGCCCACCATGACCGAGGCTGCAGTCTTTTTTAAGGTTTGGAGTAGTTGTGTCCACTCTGCGAGTGCGGCGGGGCGGTCGTTGAAGCCCAAGCCCCACGTCACGACCAAGGGTTGGCCATGGAATTTCTGGATGCACGACTCTTGGGCCCAGCCCTGCCGGAGGAGGGTTTGCCAGTCTTCGCTCACCACGGTGAACGCTTCGGGTTTTAAACCCGAGAGGTCGTACATCACGGTTAACGTCACCCCTTCGGCCTTGGCCGCGGCAAGGCAGTTTTGCAGGACGACATCCATCGACTTTTTTTGGCGGGGAGAATTTAAGCCGACGGCGAAACGTTGGAGGAAGGCACCATGAATGCCGTAGGCTTTCATCCATTGAAAGTGACGTCGCACCGTAAGCGGGTTGACGCTACTAAACAGGGGAGCCATTTCCCCATTGCTGAATTTAAACGGTGAAGGGTAGAGCTCTGACGGCGTGAATTCTGTGAGGTCAGGCCAGAGATCAAAAGCGCATGCACCAGGTGCAAATTTCTTGCCCGGTCCAAAGTGAGTCCAGCCCAGTCCAGAGTCATCGCCTTCGGCCCGAAACCAACCTTGGTAGCCACAGAAGACTTGCCCACTTAGTTCCGCTAGCGGAGTTTCGGTAGCAGGCAAGCGACCTACGATTCCTGCGATTAAACTCAGGAGGAAGGTAAGTCGACGCATCACCTGCTAACCTACTCTAAAAATTCCAGAGGTCGGTCAAAAACTTCGTCGCTAAACGTGCTAGCAGGACGATGTTCCATAGGATCAACTGTAGCCCGAGGGACGGGCCAAAATTCATGTTTAAAACTTGGGCCGAGGCGCTGGTGACTAGCAGGATGACGGTCGCGGCACAGAGCGAAATCATTAAGGTTTGCACGGATTTTGGCACGAAAGCCGAGAGGCTGGTATCCGCCATGGCGATGGCTCCAAACGTGAGGAGCAGGGAGATTAAACCGACTAGTCCGATGCCGAGAAGGGAACTATCTTTACCGAAAAAGTGTTTGGCGGCGAGTCGACCGAGTAAGGGTACGTAGATGACGATCATCACCAAGGCTAACCAGAAGCCCATCTCGCCGTACTTTTGCCCCAGAATTTTTTCGGCGTATTCAACGGAAACACCATCGAAGGTGAGGGCAGGAAGTTTGATGGGCGAGACGCTCAGCATACTTTAAGGATTTAGGCCAAATCGAAGATTTGTCCACGATTAAGGCAGCTGCAGCTCGACGACGATTTCTTTGCCACCTTCGGGGGCCAGTGTTTTGCTTGTAGCACCGCATTGCAGCGTCACGTTGCCGGCGTGCAGCGGCACCATGAAGGAGGCGATATCATTGAGGTCTTTGGTTTCGCCTTGAGTCCAAATTTTCACGGTGGGACGGCCCATTTGTTGGGCCTGGACTTCAGTGGCGATGCGATGTCCACCTTGGTAAACGCGAACCGAAATCAGGCATTGGTCGCTCGCGATGGTTTGACGTGGTCCGCCGACGAGGCGCAGGTAGGCATCGGTACGATTAATCCCATAAACCTCTTTGGAGTTTAGGTTCCAAACCAAGGGGAAGGCCAGGGCGGTGGGTTGCCAAGACGAGGCGTAAATCCAGGTCGCTGGTTGGGCAGGATTAGCGTGAGCCACTCGTTCCATGAACCAAGCATGGTCCCAGCCCTGAGCATCTGGGTTGTATTCCGTCACCCGCCAACCGCGGTCCCATAATGCCAGGGATGCAGGCGAGGTTGGGCTATTCACGCCTGAAGAATCATCTGCCCCCAGCCACACTTCGACCCAGTTGTGGTTGCCATGGATGGTCGCCCACGTGGGTACGCCAGCGATACGAGCGGGAATACCGACGGAGCGCAGGGCGTCGCAGAGTAAAATCGAGAGACCCGAGCAAGAAGCCATCCCTTGTTGCATCGAATCCAAGGGGCTTTGATTGGGGGCACGGCGTTGCGTGTTATAACGTACCCCGAGGTTTTTTTCGATGGCTTGGTTAAGCAAGCGGGCCGCGGCCTCGCGGGTTGGGGCGTCTTTGACCATGGCCCCGAAACGTGGCGTGAAGTGCGCTCGCCACGCGTCGCGAGGTTCGTCGAGGCAGGCGTAGGGTAAGACTTCATTCAGAAACAGGGGCCAAGGCACCGCGGCGGCCCAGGCGTGTGCATGGCGAGCTTGCAGGGCGAGCGTGATGTTTTCTTGTAGAAAAGCGGGCGTTACGCGGGCGTGATCGCGGGGTGGTAAGTAGCGCAGCAGGAAGGTCGCACAGGCTTTGATTTCCGGATCGGGATTTTGTAAGAGCGGTTGCCAGGCTGGATTCGTGGCGAGGGAAGCGAACCAAGCGAGCGCGGTGCGATCGGTGGTCGGGTCCGCCGTCGGGGCGCCCAAGACGATACTTTCATCGGGAATGGGGCAGGTTGGAGGTGTCACCGCGGGCGCGGCCCAAGCGACGAGGGTGACCGAAAAGAGGCAGAGCCAATAACGCAGCACGCAGGGCAATCTAGGCCTTAAAGCCCTGAGAGCAAAGGGTATTTAAACCGTCCATGCCTCACGTCCAGAGGCCCAAAGGTCGTAATTTAAGGGCTTTTTCCCCGAAGGCACCATCCGGTAAAACCCACCAGCGGCTTGGATGAGGGCTAGTCCGGCGGCCACATCCCAGAGGTTTGTCCCCGCTTCGTAATAACTATCGGCGACCCCTTCGCTCACGTAAGCAAGTGCTAAGGCGGCGGAGCCAATCATGCGAATTTTCTTATATTGCCCGACCTGTTGATGGAAGCGTTGCATCGCCTCGGGTGACTTATCGGCGGCGGCGGGGAAGCCAGTCATCAAGCAGGCATCGCCGATGCGATCGACCCAAGCTGGCGTGTATTTTTGGCCGTTGAGGTAGAGCCCTTGGCCGGGCATGCCGAAATAAGTTTTATCGGCATTAAAATTATAAATCACGCCGAGGGCTGGCTTCGACCCGTGCATCAAGCCTAAGGAAACGCAGGTTGAGGGCTGACGTCGCAGGTAGTTGTAGGTGCCGTCGAGAGGGTCGACTACCCAGTAGAGCTCTTGGCTATCAAAGAGGGAGGCATCTCCGCCAAGTTCTTCGCCGATGATGGGCAGACCAGAGGCTTGGAGTTTTTCGCGCACTAACGTTTCCGAGTCGATGTCGGCCTGCATTTTCACGTCATCGGCCGTTTCGGCATTCACTTTGCGCGAGGCTCCTTGCAAGAGGAGTTGCCCCGCAGCCCGGGCGGTCTCAATGGCTAGATTTTGAAGGTGGGCGGGAAGATTCACGGACGCAGGTTAAGTTATTTTCCGGTCGTTCGGCTACTTATAATTTTAGCAGCAAGAAAGTCGCTTAGTCGCCAAGGGTGGGGCAGCGAGGTCGACAAGTTGGGCGAGTTTGGGCGGGAGGGCGGTACGCCGATAATGTGCCCACCGCCCAGCTTTGTGTGAGGTGACGAGGCTACATTTTCTCAGCATGGCGAGGTGACGTGATACCGTGGGCTGGTTTCTTTTTACAAACGCTTGCAAGTCGCAGACGCAAACCTCGTCGCGCCCGATCCGGCTCAGCAATTGAAGTCGAGTTGGGTCGGAAAGGCCGAGGCAAACTAACGATACACTAGGAGTGGGTCGTGCAGTCTTGACTCGTGGCATGCCTTGATTGATATATATGCTTAAGCGTATGCAACGTTAAAGAGCCCAGCTACTTAGATGCTACAGATGAAAAAACCCCTAATCCTGATTCTCTGTACGGGGAATTCCTGTCGCAGTCACCTGGCCGAGGCGATACTGCGTCGCGCCGTCGGCGACTTGGCCGAGGTTGCCAGTGCAGGCTCGAAGCCCGCAGGTTATGTGCACCCGATGGCTTTAGAAGTTTTGAAAGAAATTGGCCTCGATGCTTCACACCACCGTTCCAAGCATCTTGCTGAATTCCTGAATAGTCAGGTCGATACCGTGATCACCGTTTGTGGTAATGCAGATCAAGTTTGCCCGGCTTTCCCAGGGCAAATGAATCGTCATCACTGGGGCTTCTCTGACCCTGCCCATGCGACGGGTACTCCAGAGGAAATTCGTCAACAGTTCCGAAAGGTTCGCGATGAAATCCGGCTGGTGTTTGAAGCCTATGCCGCGGGGTTGAAAGAGGGGCGTGCCCTTGCAAGTCTATGAGTCCGATACCTAAGTGGTGGGCTGAAGGGGTTGGTACGGCACTTTTGCTGATGGCGGTGACGGCCTCTGGCGTTATGGGCGAAGCCTTGGCAGGAGGGAATGCGGCCGTCGTCTTGCTCGCCAACAGTTTAGTCACTGGTGCCGCGCTCTATGTCATCCTTTCACTTTTGGGGCCGATCTCTGGGGCTCATTTGAACCCCCTTGTCTCGTTGATGGCCTGGTTTGCCAAGGCCCTCACCACTCGGGAGCTCTTTGCTTATGTGATTGCCCAGTTGCTCGGCGCCATCGCTGGAGTCTGGCTGACGCACCTCATGTTCCGTTTGCCCCTGTGCCAATGGTCCACCAAGCCCCGAGCCGAGCCCGCGCTTTGGTTGAGTGAGCTAATCGCCACCGTAATTTTGCTCTCGCTGATTCGATTGGCCTCGCAACGTCAGGACCCCAAGACCCCAGTCTACCTCGCCTGTACGGTCTTTGTGGGCTATTGGGCAACCTCTTCGACCTTCTTCGTCAATCCTGCCGCGACCCTCGCCCGGTCATTGACGAATACCTTTGTGGGCATTCGGCCTATCGACATCGCTCCCTTTATCGCGGCCCAATGCTTGGCCCTAATTTTGGTATTAATCGCCAGTAAACGCTGGCGTCGGTAGGCACAAAAAAGCCCCGCGAGGTGCGGGGCTGTCTTGGGGTGGTACTTCTGATTAAGGAAGTTCCGTAGCACCCATCAGGAAGCGATCGCACTCGCGGGCAGCACCACGACCTTCGTTGAAGGCCCAGACTACGAGGGATTGACCACGACGGCAGTCGCCAGCGGCAAAGACGCCAGGCAAGTTGGTCGTGTACTTCTCGTGTTCTGCTTTGATGTTCGTGCGGGCGTCGCGTTCGACGTTCAAGGAATCAAGCAAGGGCTGTTCAGGTCCGAGGAAGCCCATCGCCAACAAGACGAGTTGGGCAGGACGCACCTTCTCCGTGCCAGGAACGTTTTGGGGGACGAATTGACCCTTGTCGTTCTTGGTCCATTGGACTTCGACCGTGTGGACGGCCTTCACGTGGCCTTGCTCGTCGGCTTCAATCTTCGTGGCCGTCGTCAAGTAGACGCGAGGGTCAGAACCAAACTTTGCCGCAGCTTCTTCTTGGCCGTAGTCGACCTTGTAAGTCTTGGGCCATTCGGGCCAGGGGTTGTCCTTGGCACGCGTGGTCGGAGCCTTGGGCATGATTTCGATTTGTTGTACCGACTTGCAACCATGGCGCAGGGAAGTGCCCACGCAGTCCGTACCCGTGTCACCGCCACCGATGATGATCACGTCCTTGTCCTTCGCGTTGATGAAGTTATCGGTCGGCTTGCCATCGAGGAGGCTCTTCGTGTTGGCATGGAGGAACTCCATGGCGAAGTGTACGCCCTTGGCTTCGCGGCCTGCAACGGTGAGGTCGCGAGGCTTGGTCGCACCGGTGCAAATCACCACGGCGTCGAAGTCCTTGCGGAGCTGTTCGACGGGGAGGTCTTTGCCCACGTTGACGCCACACTTAAAGGTAACGCCTTCGTTCTTCAGTAAATCAATTCGGCGCAACACGACCTCTTGCTTGTCGAGTTTCATGTTGGGGATGCCGTACATCAACAGACCACCTGGACGATCGGCGCGTTCAAACACCGTGACGTTGTGGCCAGCGTAGTTTAATTGGGCGGCGGCGCTGAGGCCGGCGGGACCGGAGCCGATGACGGCGACCTTCTTGCCCGTGCGTTTGGCAGGAGGGCGGGGGAGCACCCAGCCATTTTCCCAGCCCTTGTCGACGATCGAGACTTCGATGTTCTTAATCGTGACGGCAGGACGATTCATGCCGAGCACGCAGGAGCCTTCGCAAGGAGCGGGGCAGACGCGGCCAGTGAATTCAGGGAAGTTATTCGTCTTATGCAGACGCTCTAACGCTTCGCGCCAGAGGCCACGGTAGACTAAATCATTCCACTCGGGGATGAGGTTGTTGATCGGGCAACCACTTGCCATCCCGCTGATGAGCTTGCCCGTGTGACAGAAGGGGACGCCGCAATCCATGCAACGCGCGCCTTGGGTCCGGAGTTTCTCGTCGGAATGGTGGTGGTGAATTTCTTTCCAATCCTTGATACGCGTGAGCGCATCGCGGTCAGAAGGGAGTTCCCGTGGAAACTCGATGAAGCCAGTTGGTTTTCCCATGAGGTGCGAAAATAAGAGGTGAGGTTGAGGTTGGATTAACCGCCGCCGACGCGAGCTTCGTCGCGGGCATTGATTTCAAAGGCTTCTTGGAGGGCGGCATCGCCGCTGAGGCCCTTGGCTTGGGCGGTAGCGATGGCTTGCAAGACGCGCTTGTAGTCCTTGGGCATGACCTTGACGAACTTCGGCAGGGTTGCGTCCCAGTTATTTAAAACACTCTTCGCCTTTTCGCTGCCCGTGAGGTCAGCGTGACGTTGAATCAAATCGCGCAATTCAGCGGCATCGGCAGCGTCAGGCTTTTCCAAGCCCACCATCTGCTTGTTACAACGTACCGCGAAATCGTTCTTCTCATCCAAGATGTAAGCCACGCCACCGCTCATACCGGCCGCGAAGTTGCGACCCGTAGAACCTAAGATGACGACCTTACCACCGGTCATGTACTCACAACCGTGATCGCCCACGCCTTCGACGACGGCCGTCACGCCCGAGTTGCGGACGCCAAAGCGCTCGCCCGCGACGCCGCGGAAGAAGGCTTCGCCAGAGGTGGCACCGTAGAGTGCTACGTTACCCAGGATGATATTGTCTTCGGCTTTGAAAGTAGCCTTCGCGTCAGGGTAGATGACGATGCGACCACCCGAGAGGCCTTTGCCGACGTAGTCGTTGGCATCGCCTTCGAGTTGAATCGTCACGCCCTTTGGAATGAAGGCGCCGAGGCTTTGGCCTGCGCTACCTTTGAACTTCAATTGAACGGTGTCATCAGGCAGGCCGTGCCAATGCTTCTTGGTGATTTCGTTGCCTAAGATTGTGCCGACCACGCGGTGCGTGTTGCGGATAGGCAATTCGACGCGTACGGGTTTGCCGTGTTGGATTGCAGGCTGGCACTTCTCGAGGAGAACGGAGAGGTCGAGACCCTTTTCTAAACCGTGGTCTTGGACTTCGGTGCAGTAGCGACCAACGACTTCCTTGCCCATGTCAGGCGAGTAGAGGAGCTTGGAAAGATCCACGCCCTTCGCCTTCCAGTGGTCGACCGCGTGACGTGCTTCAAGGACGTCCGTACGACCAACCATTTCGTTGAGCGTGCGGAAGCCGAGGCTGGCCATGATTTCGCGGACTTCTTGAGCGATGAAGCGCATGAAGTTAACCGTGTCATTGGGGTCGCCTTGGAAGTTCTTACGCAATTCAGGATCTTGCGTGGCCACACCCACAGGGCAGGTGTTCAAGTGGCAAACGCGCATCATGATACAACCGAGCGTCACGAGCGGAGCCGTGGCGAAGCCGAATTCTTCAGCGCCGAGGAGGGCAGCGATGACGACGTCGCGACCGGTCTTTAACTGACCGTCGGTTTCGACTACGATGCGGGAGCGAAGCTTGTTGAGAACGAGGGTTTGGTGGGTTTCGGCGAGACCGAGTTCCCAAGGCAAACCAGCGTGTTTGATGGAGGTTTGAGGCGAAGCACCCGTACCACCATCGAAGCCGGAGATGAGCACCACATCGGCGTGGGCTTTAGCCACCCCGGTAGCGATGGTACCTACGCCCACTTCCGAAACCAATTTCACGCTGATACGAGCGGCGCGATTGGCGTTCTTTAAGTCGTGGATTAACTCCGACAAATCTTCGATCGAGTAGATGTCGTGGTGAGGAGGAGGCGAGATGAGGCCGACACCCGTGGTCGAGTGACGCACCTTGGCGATCCAAGGGTAGACTTTGCCACCAGGGAGCTGACCACCTTCACCGGGCTTAGCGCCCTGAGCCATCTTGATTTGGATTTCGCGCGATTGGGTTAAGTAGAGACTCGTGACGCCGAAACGACCCGAGGCTACTTGTTTAATCGCAGAATTCTTGGAGTCACCGCGGTCATTGGTCCAAGTGTAGCGTTCGGGGTCTTCACCACCTTCACCCGTGTTGGACTTACCACCGATGCGGTTCATCGCGATGGCCAAACTTTCGTGAGCTTCCTTGGAAATCGAACCATAGCTCATGGCACCCGTCTTGAAGCGCTTGAGAATGTTTTCGACTGGTTCAACTTCTTCGACCGGAATCGCTTTCTGAGCCTTAAATTGCAACAAGCCACGCAGCGTGAAGATTTGCTGCATTTGGTTGTTCACCAAGCCCGTGTAAGTCTTGAAAGCCTCGTAATTGCTGGTCCGCACGGCCTTTTGGAGCGTGTGGATGACTTGGGGGCTGAAGAGGTGAGCTTCCCCTTCGTTGCGCCATTGGTAGTCGCCACCGACTTGCAAGGTAGCGGCCGTTTCCACGCGATCGGTGTAAGCCAAGCGGTGGCGGGCGAGGGTTTCTTCGGCGATGGCGATGAGGTCAGCACCTTCGATGCGCGTGGCTGTGCCGGTGAAGTATTTCTGCACCAACTTTTCTTGCAGACCCACGGCTTCAAAGATTTGGGCGCCGAGGTAGCTTTGGATCGTGGAGATACCAATCTTCGAGGCCACTTTAACGATACCCTTGGTGGCGGCTTTGACGTAATTCTTGCAAGCCGTGTAGTGGTCGACGCCAACGAGCAGACCTTGACGAATCATGTCGTCGAGGGTTTCGAAGGCCAAGTAGGGGTTGATGCCCGCACAGCCGTAACCGATGAGGGTACAGAAGTGGTGGACTTCGCGAGGTTCACCCGACTCGAGGATGAGGCCCACTTTGGTGCGCTTACCTTCGCGAATTAAGTAGTGGTGCAAGCCGGCGACAGCGAGCAGCGGAGGAATGGCCGCACGATTACGGTCCACACCACGGTCGGAAAGGATGATCAAGTTGATACCCGCATCGATATGCAGGCTCGCTTGACGGCATACTTCGTCGAGAGCGGCTTCTAAGCCCTTGGCGCCAGACTTAGCGTCAAAGAGGGTTGGAATCGTGACGGAGCGGAATTGGCCCTGAGCTACGTGACGCAGTTTAGCCAATTCTTCATTGGTTAAAATCGGAGTTTGTAACTCGATGAGGTGCGCACTGGAAGGGGTGGGGTCGAGTAAGTTGCGCTCGGGCCCGATGGTTGTCACGGACGACGTCACAATCTCTTCACGGATACAATCGATGGGAGGATTGGTGACTTGAGCGAAGAGCTGCTTGAAGTAATCGTAGAGCAACTTCGACTTGTTCGAAAGGACGGCGAGCGGGATGTCGGTGCCCATGGAGCCCATGGCTTCGACGCCATCTTTCGCCATGGGGACTAACAATTTGCGGAGGTCTTCGAAGGTGTAACCAAAGGCCAATTGACGTTGTAACGTCGTGCTATGGTCAGGACCTGGGACGTTGGGCGCATCGGCGATGTCGGCCAATTTAATCAGGTTCTTATTCAACCATTCGCGGTAAGGCTTTTGGGCGGCGATTTGTTGTTTGATTTCTTCGTCGGCAACAATGCGACCTTCTTGCATGTTCACGAGGAACATCCGGCCCGGTTGCAAGCGGCCCTTGGCAGCGATGTTAGCGGGGTCGATTTGGAGCACGCCAGCTTCGGAACCCATGATGACGTAGTCATCTTTGGTGACGTAGTAGCGCGAAGGACGGAGACCGTTACGGTCGAGGGTAGCGCCAATCATCGTGCCATCGGTGAAGACCACGGAGGCGGGGCCATCCCAAGGTTCCATCAAGCAGGATTGGTATTCGTAGAAAGCCTTCTTTTCAGGGCTCATCGACTCATTGCCATTCCAAGGCTCGGGAATCATCATCATCATCGCCTCGGGCAAGGAGCGGCCGCCCATGACGAGCAATTCGAGCACATTGTCGAACATCGCCGAGTCGGAACCATTGGGGTTCACGACGGGGATGACTTTATTAATATCCTTACCAAAGAGCGGGCTTTCGAGCAATGGCTCGCGAGCCTTCATCCAGTTCACATTACCGCGCAGGGTGTTAATTTCACCGTTGTGGGCGATGTAGTGGTAGGGGTGGGCACGCTCCCAGCTGGGGAAGGTGTTGGTCGAGAAGCGCGAGTGCACCAAGGCCAACGCCGTGTCCATCGAAGGATCGGCGAGGTCAGGGAAGTAGGGCCCCACTTGCTCGGGCATTAACATCCCCTTATAAATAAGCGTCCGGCACGAAATCGAGCAGGCGTAGTAGTAGGTATCCTTGCCCGAGGCGCGGATTTGGTAGTGAGCTTGCTTGCTCACGATGAACATTTTGCGTTCGAAGTCTTGATCGGTGGCGCAGGAGGCGGGGCGACCGAGAATCACTTGGCGAACACAGGGTTCGCTCTTCACGGCGGTTTGACCCAAGCTCTTGTTAATCGTGGGGACCGTGCGCCAGCCTAGGACCGTGAGGCCTTCAGCTTGGGCGAGTTGCGTGAAAGTCTTTTCGCTTTCGGCGCGCACTTTCTCGTCGGGCGAGAAGTAGAGCATGCCCACGCCGTAGTGGCCAGGCTGGGGCAGGGCTTGAATGCCGATGCTCTTAGCAACTTTGGTGAAAAATCCATGTGGCAACTGGATGAGGATACCGGCGCCATCGCCAGTATTCGTCTCGCAGCCACAGGCACCCCGGTGATCGAGGTTAATCAAAATCGTCAGGGCCTGCTGGATGATATCGTGGGATCGTTTCCCTTTCATTTGGCAAACGAAGCCTACGCCACAGGCATCGTGTTCAAATTGAGGGTCGTAGAGACCTTGTTTTTCAGGGAGTCCAGTTTGGCTCATTCTTTTTAGTTGGTGCAAAAGTGGTCGAAGTTGACGTTTTTAGGTGTACTAGCCTTGGCGACTTGAACAGTCGCAAGACCATTAAATCTAGTGGGCAATAATTCCCCTCTGTCAAAGGCAACTTTTCGGTTATAAAACGGAAAATTGGGCGGGGGGAGGTCGCTGCCGAGACGTCCGCAAAGTGGTGGGCCCAGTTTGCCCAATTTTGCTATATTTTATGTAAAAAAACCGCCAGAGGTCATTTGCAGTCCTAATGGTCACCCCAGAACGGCTTAATTCGGTCTCTCCCTTGACTTTAGGCGGTATCGGCCCGACTACCTTCGGTGAGACATGAAAGCCGACAAGGACCTTTACCGTGAGTTACGTGAATTGCCCGCCCTAGAGCTTTGGCAGGTCCACGTCCCACGGTTTGACCAATTAAGCCCTAAGGAGCGCGGGCAACAGGTCGCCTTGGTGCGGGCGGTGGGGGTCGTCTTTGCCGATTCCCGTAATCCCGAGATGAAGGCGGCCGTGAAGCAATGGATGAAAGGGCTGCTCCAGGATTCCAATGAGAAGATCCGTCGGTATGCGGCCGCCGCGATTCCAAAGTTGGGGGGCGATGCGGAAGCGGAGAAGCAGTTATTAAACTTATTAAAAGACCCCCAGAGTGAGCGGGAGAAGAAGCAAGCCGCCTCGGCTTTAGAGAAAATCGGGGGGCAGGAGACTTTACAGGCCGTCCAAAAAATGGGCGAGAAGTTGGTTTCGGAGCAAAAGGTGCGGGCGAGCGTCGCCCGACAAGAGGGTCCTAGTTCGATTAAGGTCGATGCACTCATTCCCAAAATCCCGGGTTTAAAAATCCACCTCCGTTGTCGCACAGGTTTAGAGTCGATTGTCGCTGATGAAGTGCGAGAAGGGGAGTCGCGCCAGGGTAAGTTCCGCGTCTTGGAATTGCGGGCGGCTTGCGTCGTCGTCGAACCTTTGGCACCTTTTACCTTAGCGGAGTTATACCGCTACCGTTGCTTTGATACCGCGAGTTTTGTCTTGGGAGCTATTTTGCAACCCACGGCAGCCACGGCGATTGGCGAGTTAGCCAAGATGATTGCGTCGCCGTTGACGGAGAAGTTGGTGCAAAGTCTAACCGAAGGGGCCTGGCGTTATCGCCTTAGCTTCCTCTCGGAGGGGAATCACGAAGCAGCGGTTGCTCAAGTCACCGAAGCGGCGTTCGCGCTGAATCCTCGGCTCTTAAATGATGCTCGGCAGTCGCCGTGGTCGGTGGATGTTTTCTTTAATAAAGACCGTGGTGCCGTGGAGTTACGCCCGCGCCTTAATCCCAATCCACGTCTATATTACCGTACGCAAGCGGTGAAAGCTGCTTCGCACCCGCCGTTGGCGGCCTGTTTGGCTCGGGTAGCGGGGAAACTCGCCAATGAAGTAGTCTGGGATCCGTTCTGTGGCTCTGGGTTGGAACTCATCGAGGCCGCCTTATTTGGCAAAGTCGGACAAGTGATTGGCACTGACATTGATCTTGCAGCGGTGGCGATGGCGCAGGCAAACTTTCAAGCGGCTCAACTGACTTCCACTACCGGTAGTTTTCATGCGGCTGATTTCCGCGAGTATGCGAAGTTCCCGGAACTCGCTCGCGGGCGGGTCTCGTTGGTGATTTCCAATCCCCCGTTAGGTCGCAAGGTGCGCGTCCCGAATATGCATGGAATGTTTGCGGACCTCTTTAAAGCGGCGTCGGACGTGCTCCGTCCTGGGGGTCGACTAGTCTTTATTAACCCCCTGCGTTTAGAATCTACGGATCCTAGTTTGCGGCGGGAGTTGCGTCGGTCGGTGGATTTGGGTGGGTATGAATGTCGGTTGGAAATTTACCGTAAGTATTAAACGGATACACCCACCCGAAGAAATCAATTCTTTGGGTGGGTATCAGAAATGGTGGAGGTGGTGGGAGTCGAACCCACGTCTTCCGGCCCTTACGTCGTAACTTCTACATGCTTAGCTTTTTGATTAATCTCGGCCGCGTTTGGGCAAGAGCACCCGCACGACCTATCTGCCTTCTCGCTTACCCCGGAGATAGCAACTAGAGCAGGGGATCGCCCACGTTAACCAAGCTGAACCAGGGCTGTAGGCGTACCCTGGGGCTTGTCGCAGTAATTAGGCTGCGAGAGCGAGAACGTTGTCGTTCTCGAACGTAATGGTGTTTTTAGCAGTTATATGCTGCCAATGGGATTTAAGAGGTCACTGACTACCCTCTGCATGCCGTCGCGATATCTTGGCTGGAATCGAATCCGGAACACCCCCGAAATGATAAGTCGGTCATTTACGGGTCCGACTGAGAAGGAACACCCTTAAACTTGCTTAGGAAGGAGGCGAAGTCAAGGGGGTGGGTGAGATAAAGGTAGTTTAATCTCCACTCTTTTGACCAAAGAAGGTAGGTTAGTAGGGTCCATGAACATCTTCACTGCCGACTTAGCCCTCGCGATGGCACGCCTGGCTGGCCTGATTTTCTTGGGCTGGTTCATGGCCCGCCAAGGTTGGTTGGGGGCATCGGCACGGCAGCCGTTGATGCGCTTGGTGATTTGGGTATTCTTTCCAGCGATGATTTTCAATCGGGTTTGTGGCAACCCGTTGATTCACTCGGGGGCGACCGCCCTCCTTTATTTAGGCGTAGGCTTTGGGATGATCTTTGCGGGGTTTATGGTCGGCCGTCTGGTGGGTAAATTGCTCGGACTGCCAGAGGGAAGTTTGCAACGCACGTTCACGTTCGCGATGGGGATTAATAATTTTGGTTACCTCGGTATTCCCGTGACCGCAGCCCTTTTCAGTCATGAAGTCGTGGGGGTGTTGTTGGTGCATAATGTAGGCGTTGAAGCGGCGATTTGGACGGTGGGGGTGGCGTTCTTATCGGGCAAGAAGGGGTGGAAGGGGGTATCGAATTTAACCCAACCGATGCCCGTGGCCCTCTTGATCGCGTTGGCTCTGAATTTTACGGGCTTGGATAGCACCGCTCCCGTTGCCTTCTTGGCACAGTTCTGTCACGCCATCGGTGAGTGTGCTATTCCGGTGGGCACGATGCTCACGGGGATTTATTTATATGAAACCTTGCACGACTTTAAACTCATCGCAGAGCCTAAAATCTCGGCGGGTATTCTTTTAGTGCGCTGGATGATCATGCCGGGTCTTTTACTTTTGGTGGCGCAGTATGCCATTCACGATGAGGCTTTGCGTAAGGTGATGTTGGTACAGGCCGCGATGCCGGCGGGTATCTTTACGTTCCTGATTGTCGAAATGTTCCAAGGTCAGGTTTTGATTCCCTTGCGGTCTGCGGTTCTCACCATGATTTTCTGCCCTGTCGTCACTCCGTTGTGGCTTTATTGGGGGTCGCGTTGGTTAGGCATGTCGGCCTCTTAATGAATTTTTGATAAGGCTCAGGTGCATCTGTTTCTTTACACCGCAAAATCGTTCGCCATCTTGGGAGCTTCGTTTGCCGTGCGTTGCCTTCTGTTCATCTCCGCCTTTTTTCTGAGTGCTTGCGTCTCTTATATGGAAAAAGAGGTGCAGGTGAAGACGGCCAATGCGCAAGGTGATTATTCAACCGTAGCTCGGGTGGCCGCGGCTTCGGCCGAGAGTTCCTCGCACGATGCGTTGGTCTGGAAATTAGAAGAGGGCTTGGCGTTACGCTCGGAGGGTAAATTAGCTGAAAGTGCCAAAGTGTTTGAAGACGTGGAGAGTCGTTTCCGTGAAGAAGAAGATAAGCCAGGCTTTTCTGCTACCCAGACGACCGCCTCGCTTTTAGTGAATGATTACTCGGCCGATTATCCGGTTAAGCCGTATGACCGGATTTATGCTTCGACTTACCAAGCCCTCAATTGGCTCGAATTGGGTAGTATTGCTTCTGCCCGGGTTTCCGTGAATCGCTTAAGGTTTGTGGAGGAAACTTTTGGTTCTAGTCAGGTTTATTTGCCGCCCAAAAAGGACGACAAATATGACGTTGATAAGGCGGTTAAAAATGAGCGGACGAAGAGTGGCCTCAATCGGATCTCCGAAGATTTAACACCGCTCAGCGAAGAGGGGACTTACGATGATGCTTTGAGTCACTGGTTGCAGGGGATGTTTTATTTGCGCTTGGGCGTCGATGGTGCGGATTTAGAAAAAGCCCGGAAAGAATTTTCGGCGGCGCAAAAGCTGAACCCATCGTGCAAAGTTTTTGCCCAAGAATTGAAGGACGTTGAGGCAACTTTGGCGGGCAAGTCTAAGTCGACCCGCATCGTTTATATTCTGGAAGAAACCGGACTCTCACCGGTTTGGCGCGAGCAGCGGATCGACATTCCGCTCTTCGTCGTGGGTGGGCACGTCCCGTTCGTTTCGGTCGCTTTACCAGCGATTAAGGCGAACTCGAGTGGTTATAATTTGGGCGTAAAATTGGAAGGACAGCCCGTGAACCTCGAACTCGCTTCCCGTCCCGAGTCTCTAATCGCGAAGCATTTTCAGGCTGCCCTGCCTGGTATCCAAGCCAAGGCCTTTACGTCTGCTGCCGTGAAAGCCACCGCGAGCTACCTCATCAATAAAGCCAGCCAAGACAGTGCCAATCGTCAGAATTCAGGCTCCGGAGCGGCACTTTTATCAGTCTTAACTCAGGTGGGTACTTCGGTTTACACCATCGCCACAACCCATGCCGACCTCCGGAATTGGACCGGCTTGCCCGCGCGCTTTTGGCTGGCTCGCGTCGAAGCCTCAGCGGGGCAGGTGCTGACGATTGCAGGTCATCCCGAAAGTAAGTTGACCCTCCCAGATGCTCAGGTTTTGCTTGTGACCGTTAAATCTGCGGGAGAAAATAAGCCTATTAAAGTCCGCACCACCATTCTCGTTCCATGAAAACCAACCTCTCTCTTCTGGCGCTCGTTTTCGCTTTGTCGTCTTGCACGACGGTAATCGAAACCGGCAATAAAATCGAAAAGACTTTTTCGCCGCCTGACGCGGTGAACTACGTGACCACGAAGCCCGATGGTGGTTTCACCCCCCAGATTAACGATCAGCGCTTTGGCGACAAAATTCAAATGCTCGCAGTCCGTAAGTCCAAGTTGGCTTCGGGCTGCATGCAGGTGCAATTTGATTTACGCAACGGTTCGTACTTAGGCCAAACCGTCAACGTGAGCTTTGAATGGCTCGGTGCTGATGGTTCGATCACTGAACGCCAAGGGAATTGGATGACCACGCCTTTGGAGCCTGGCGCCCTCACGACTATCACCGCCGTGGCCTTAAAGCCTGAATCCACGGAATGCCGCCTCCGCGTCCTCGCTTCCCGCTAATTACTTCTCTATGAAAAACACGTTCACTGCTCTTGCTCTTGCTGCCATTCTCGTGGGTTGCGATACGCCTGCGACCTACAAGGACGCCGATGGTCGCCAATTGGTCGTCAGCCTTGATAAGGTTGATATCCAAGATTTCGCCACCGCGGGTTCGACGATGTTGCAGTCGATGGTCACGTCGCCTGCCTTTAACCGTGCGGGTGCAAATCCGGTGCTTCAAGTGGGCCAAATCACCAATGATACGGGCACGAATTTCGACACGAGCATGTTGCTGGTGAAGATTACCTCGCCTCTCGTGAATGCCGGTCGCGTTCGCTTGCTGGAGAGCGACCCCGTTGCTATGGCAGCCCGCAATAACACGCCTGGAGCCAGCGTGCCCGTGGCAGACTTCGTGCTTAAGGGTAAGATTTTAGAAGACCGCGCCAAGTCGGGTTCCACGAAGCAATCTTCGTTCGTCTTCCAATTAACGTTGGTTGAAGTGAAGACCAGCCTCGCCGTCTGGCAGCAAGAGAAGATCGTGACCAAGCAAGGCACGATGAATTCAATCGGTTTCTGATATACCCTCGCCAGTCTAACGGTTTTAACCCAACCTGCATTTTAACAAATGCAGGTTGATTTTTTAATCGTGGGACAAGGACTCGCGGGCACGCTGTTGGCTCAAGCCTGTCGTGCCCGAGGAGCTCGGGTGGTCGTAGTGGATAATCGGTGGCGTTCCGCCGCCTCACAAGTAGCCGCGGGCTTGATGACTCCGCTCACGGGCAAGCGGTTTACCCTGACGCCCGATTACCCACGTTTGTTTCAAAAAGCCCAAGCTACGTTTTCTAACTTGGGAGTCTTTCAGCTGCAGGACGTTTACCGTTTATTTGTCGATGCCGAGCAACGTCAGCGGGCCCAGCGACGCATGACGGACCCTGACTGTCAGCCTTTCTTGGCAGCTTGGGGCGAGCCGGGTTACCAGCAGGCTCGCGGGCTCACGGATCAGTGGGGTGGGGTGATGTTACGGGGGGCTTGGGTGCAGTTACCCAAATTCCTAGCCGAAGCCCGGGCTCAACTCTTAGCGGCAGACGCGCTGGTTGAGGACGATTTTTCAGTGGAGCAAATGACGTTGGAGAACGGTGCGGTGAGTTGGCGCGGTCTCCGGGCTCGGGGGATTGTGTTCTGTGATGGCTACCAGTCTGCGCAGCGTGGCCCGTTTAAATATTTACCTTGGCAACCCGCCAAAGGTGAAGCCCTCGACGTGACCGCTGATTTTCCCCAACCACCTTTCATTCTTAATCGCGATGGCTGGGCTTTGCCGCTCGGCGGTCAACGTTGGCGCACGGGTACCAATTGGGCTTGGAATGAACTCAATGAAATCCCCACCGAGGTGCAGCGGGAGAAGTTATTGGGACGTTTCCGTGGTTTCTTTGGCAGCGCTGGGAAGGTTGAAGTCACGGCCCACGTCGCCGGCGTTCGACCCTGCACGGCCGATAATCACCCCTTCCTGGGCACGCACCCTCAGCACTCGCCCGTGCATTTATTCAATGGCTTAGGGCCACGTGGAACCGTCTGGGCACCCGCTTTAGCGGAGCAGATGGCGGAGTACTTATTAAAACAGCAGCCGCTGGAGGCCGCCGTGGACTTGCAGCGCTTTAACGCGACTTCTTTTTAGCCGGCTTCTTGCTGGGCTTGGCGGGCTGAAAGCGGCTCACCAAATAGTCAACGGCCAGCAGGTAGCCCGAGAACCCTAAACCCGTGATGACGCCCTCGCAGGCCGAAGCGGTGACGGATTTGTGGCGGAACTCTTCGCGCTTATAAATATTTGAAATATGAACTTCGACCACCTTGGCCCCGCTGCCCGCCAAGCAATCGCGTAAGGCGACGCTCACGTGCGTGTGGCCACCGGGGTTGATGACGAGGAATTTCACACCCTCGTCGGCCCACTTGGCGATGGTATCAATCAGTTTACCTTCGTGGTTAGATTGGAAGAAGCGGGTTTTTACCCCGGCCGCCCGGGCATGGTTGGCGATCAACTTTTCGAGGTCGGCTAAGGTTTCATGGCCGTACACTTCCGGCTCGCGCTTGCCGAGACGATCGAGGTTGGGTCCATTGATGATGCCGATTTCCATGTAGCAGGATTAAACGCTGGGCCGACGGGGGCAAGATGGAATCCGCCTTCGTCGGGCCGGGCGTGGATGTTTTGACAGGTGAGATTCGTAGATTTTAATGGGTCTATGCTTTACCTCATGGCTTGGTGTTGGGCGATTTTAGGAGCTACGGAACCGGCGCCTTTGCGCGTGGCTTTGCCTTCAGAGCAAGTGGTCAAAGTGACGACCGGCGAAACGTTCGAAGTGGTTTTAGAGGGTAACATCACGACGGGTTATGCTTGGTCGGTGACGCAATTGCCCAAGGGTCTTGTGCAAGTGGGCGAAGTGAAATATTTAAACCCAACGGCAACTCCTGGGGAGCCCCGTCGAGTGGGTCGAGGGGGTCAGTTTGTATTTACCTTCCAAGCTAAACTGGCGACGCAGGGTGCGGTTAAATTTGCGTACGCTCGCCCTTGGGAGAAAGACGTACCACCCGCCGCCACGGCAGTCTTAAATTTTATAAGCTCTGAAAAATAAAAACCCTCCGCAGGGTTGCTGCCGAGGGTTTGTTTCTGACGCCAGGGGGCGTCTTACTTGAGAATCTGGCGCAAGACGTAGGGCAGGATACCGCCGTGACGGTAGTATTCGCCTTCGATGGCGGTATCGATGCGGGCCACGAGGGGTACGCGATCGACGCTACCATTAGCACGGTGAACAACGAGCGTTACGGGAGTCTTGGGCTTGATGGGGTCGGCGAGGCCTTCGAGGTCGAAGGTTTCCGTGCCGGTGATTTGGTAGCTCGCGGCGTTCTTGCCGTCGGTGAATTCCAGAGGCAACACACCCATGCCGATTAAGTTCGAGCGGTGAATGCGTTCGAAGGATTGGGCCACCACGGCTTTGATGCCGAGGAGAGCCGTGCCTTTTGCCGCCCAGTCGCGCGATGAGCCCATACCGTAGTCGATGCCACCAAAGACGATGAGGCCTTCTTGGCGTTGAGCGTAGGTTTGGCAGGCATCGTAGATGGCCTCGATTTTACCTTCGGGCTGTACCGCGGTGAAGCCACCTTCTTTGCCACCAGCCATAGCGTTCTTCACTTGCGTGTTGGCGAACGTACCACGCGTCATGATGCGGTCATTACCGCGACGCGAGCCGTAGGAGTTGAAGTCCTTCTTAGCCACGCCCGCATTAAGCAGGAATTTACCAGCGGGGGTATCTTCTTTGAACGAACCCGCGGGCGAGATGTGGTCGGTCGTGACGGAGTCGCCCAAGATAGCCAACGGACGCAGTTTGCGCAACGAGGGCACTGGGGGAGGCGTCATCGAGAAGTTCTTAAAGAACGGAGGCTCTTGAATGTACGTCGACGAATCTTTCCACGAGAACCGGGCCCCCGTGCCGCCTTGGACGCCTTTCCACTCGGCGGTGGCGTTGGCGAGCGATTCGCTGGCGTATTTCGATTTGAACATCTCGGGCTTCAAGCCGCGAGCCACGTGCTCGGCGATTTCGGCTTGGGTGGGCCAAATGTCTTTCAGGAAAACAGGCTTACCATCCTTGCCTTGGCCGATGGGCTCTTGGTCGAGGTTGATATCAACGCGACCTGCGAGGGCGAAAGCCACGACGAGGGGAGGCGACATCAAGAAGTTCGCTTTGACCGCCCCGTGAACGCGGGCTTCGAAGTTGCGATTGCCCGAGAGGACTGAGGCCGTGACGAGGTCGCCTTGCTTGATGGCGGCTTCGAGGTCTTGGTCGAGCGGACCGGAGTTGCCGATACAGGTCGTGCAACCATAGCCCACGAGGTTGAAGCCGAGTTGATCGAGGTAAGGCGTCAACTTGGTTTCGTTTAAGTAATCCGTCACTACTCGCGAGCCAGGGGCCAGCGAGCACTTCACATTCGCATTCACTTTGAGGCCCTTTTCGATGGCCTTCTTGGCGACTAAACCTGCCGCCACCATGACGGAAGGATTCGAGGTGTTGGTGCAAGAGGTGATAGCCGCAATCACGATAGAACCGTGGGCTAAGCTACGGTCGGTGTTGGCGATTTTGGCCGTGGCGCTGCGATCAGCAGCCGTTTTACCAAAACCATTTTTCTCCTTGGGAGCCGTGAAGAGTTGGTTGAAGGAATCTTTCAGCTGAGGCAGGTCGATGCGGTCTTGCGGGCGCTTGGGGCCCGACACGCAAGGCACCACCGTGCCGATGTCGAGGTCGATGGTTTGCGTGTAATCGATGCTTCCAGCCTTCGGGATGCCGAAGAGACCTTGAGCCTTGAAGTATTCGCGAACGAGCTCGATGTGCTTTTCGTCGCGGCCCGTTTGGCGTAAGTAGTCGAGCGACTTGTCGTCGAGCGGGAAGAAGCCCATCGTGGCGCCGTATTCGGGGGCCATGTTGGCAATCGTGGCTCGGTCAGCCAACGAGAGCGCTTCGGTGCCTTCGCCGAAGAACTCCACGAATTTACCGACGACTTTCGCCTTACGCAGAATCTCCGTTAAGCGCAGGGTTAAGTCGGTGGCCGTGACGCCTTCTTTGAGGCGGCCGGTTAAGTGTACGCCGATGACTTCAGGCGTTTGGAAGTAGACGGGCTGACCGAGCATCCCCGCTTCAGCTTCAATGCCGCCCACGCCCCAACCCACCACGCCGATACCATTGATCATGGTCGTGTGGGAGTCCGTGCCGACGAGGGTGTCAGGGTAGAACACGCCGTCTTTCTTGAAGACTAATTTAGCCAAGTGCTCCAAGTTGACTTGGTGCACAATGCCGATGGCGGGAGGTACCACGCCGAAAGTCTTGAACGCTTGCATGCCCCACTTGAGGAATTCATAGCGCTCGGTGTTGCGGCCGAATTCTTCGCGCAAGTTTTCGAGGAACGAAGACGCCGTGCCTGCACGGTCAACTTGCACCGAGTGGTCGACGACTAAGTCGACGGGAACGAGCGGCTCAATGACCGCGCTGTCTTTGCCCAATTTAGCAACCGCTTCGCGCATTGCTGCAAGGTCGACCAAGAGCGGTACGCCCGTGAAGTCTTGTAACACGATGCGGGCCACGACGAAGGGGATTTCCGTGTCGACGGGCTTGGCTGCACGCCATTGTGCCAACGTCTTCACATCTTCTTCCGTCACCGCAACCCCATCGCAATTCCGCAGTACGGATTCGAGTACGAGACGGATGGAAACGGGCAGACGGGAGATTTTTCCGAGCCCCGCTTGTTCTAGGGCAGGCAGCGAGTATAGCTGACCAGTTTGACCACCGGCCGAGAACGGACGCAGGGCTTTGAAGGGATCGTGAGCGGGCATAGGTAAAAGGGAGTTAAACGAAGGAGGGGAGGAGTGGAATAGCCAAAAACAAACTAAGGCAGAGGGGCAAGGCAGATGATGGATTTCACGGGTAGTAAAATAAAACAAAAAACCCCGCCGGAGCGGGGTTTGAGGAGACGGTATGAACCAGTCTTAGCCTTCGACGGCTTTACGAATCTTAGCGAAGTTCGGCAAGGTCGAGGGGTCGCGCTTCACTTCGGAGTGGACGACGTTACCGGCCTTATCGACCACGAACACCGAACGCTTAGCGACATTCAAGAAGCCCAACTTTTCAGGGATAACGCGGGTGTCCTTAACCTTGAAGGCTTTAACGGCCACGCGGTTGAAGTCCGAAACGAGCGTCACCTGGATGTTATTGGCTTTAGCCCAAGCTTCTTGAGCGAAGGGGCTATCGACCGAAATCGCGATGACATCGGCACCGAGGGCCTTGTAGTCGTTGAGGTTACCCGTGACTTTGCAAAGTTCTTCCGTGCAGGTACCCGTGAAAGCGAGGGGGAAGAACAAAATGATGGTCTTACCCTTGCCGACATTGCGACGCAGCGAGACGTCGACTAAGCCAGCTTCGGTTTTTTGTTTCAGGGTGATGTCCGGGATGGGGAGGCCGACTTTGAGGGGCATAGTGTTAGGGTTGAGGGTTAGACCCTTAAAAATGCCCACTTTTTAGGTGAGGGCAAGATTGGAGGCGTGAAATTTGCCTTATTTAACCATTTTGCCATGGTTCGACCTCGAAAATTGCACTTTTTAGGCCTTTAACCTGCCTAAAATTGTCCTAATCCCAGTCTCTTAAACCATTTCCGCTGTTTGCGCACCAAGGCCCAGGTATCGAGGTTAATCCGCTCTGCTAGGCCCTCCAAGGCCACTTGGCGCCCCGATAGGAGCCAGTCCATGGTGGCACGGTAGCCGACCGCCCGGGCTGAAGGCAGTTCAGGGTCGAGGTTGAGGCTCAGTAAGTGCTCGGCTTCCTGGATTAGGCCGTGCTGGAGCATTTGGGACGTCCGTAAGGCGATCCGCTGTTTCAGTTCTTCATCTGGTCGCTCAATCACTTCGTGGGTGACGGTGAAGTTCGCAAACGGGCTGCTCCGCTGCAAAAAGTCCTCTCGTAAGCTGTCGAGGCTACGTCCCGAGGCCATTCGCCGTTCGAGGGCCTTAACCACGCGAATGGGGTTTTGGGTGTCGAGCCAAGTCGGGAGGGGGGCGGCTTCGAGGGATTGTAGTCGAGCGAGCACGGCCGCTGGGCCTGCTTGCTGGAGGCGCCGCACTTCTTCAATCACCGCATCGCTTACGGGCAGGTCGTCCGTGACTGGACCAAAAAAAGCTGCGAGGTAAAATCCACTACCGCCCGTGATCACCACGCGCTTACCGCGCGCATGCACGTCAGCGATGACCGTTTGGGCCATCTGGATGTATTGCTGGACCGAGTAGCGCTGCGAGGGGGCGACTAAATCGATACCGTGGTGCTTAACCAGTCGCTGTTCCGCGGCGGTAGGCTTGGCCGTGCCCACATCCATCCCGCGATATACACAAACCGAGTCACACGATAAAACCTCGGCATCATGTGCCTGTGCCCACGCGATGGCTTGAGCGGTTTTGCCGACGGCAGTGGGCCCGGTGATGACATGTAAGGCCGGGACGGCTGACATGGTTAAGACTGAAAAATCAGGTAACCAATCGGGGCGACTAAAATCAACGAGTCCACTAAGTCTAAGGCCCCACCGATGCCCGGGATGCTTTGGCCAGAGTCTTTGATATCCGCCCGACGCTTTAAATAGGATTCTACTAGGTCAGAGGGGATGCTGAGCAAGGCCAGGGGAATCGCCCAGCAAGCTGCACGGAGCGGACTCATGAAGGGGAGACCCGCGGCTTGAAATGCCCACGCTAGCCCAGCCGCTACGAGCATCGAGAAGCCGAGGCCGCCAATGCAACCCTCCACGCTTTTTGCCGGGCTGACTTGCGGGGCGATCTTATGTTTTCCAAAGGGAATCCCGATGACTAAGCCACCCACATCGGTGAATTTGGTTACCGCTACAATCCATACGGCCTCCCAAAGCCCTTTGAGTGGCTCTAAAACTTGATTTTTATCATGAAAGGGCGTCAGGGCTAAGAAGAAACTCAGCATCAACGGTACGTAGAGCACGCCAAACAGCGTGGAAAAACGCAGAATCCAAGTTGGGGTGTAAGTAGGACGAAAGAGCAGACTGATTAAGCCTACGGCCCAGAGGATAGCTAAGTACGTAAAGTTGAGGCTGAAGTGGATGTAGTTGAAAAATACCGCCACCATCAGGGCGGCGCCGAGGAATAATCCCAGCCCCTTGCGGGGGGTCGCACCTGCTTTTTGTAGAATGTTATAAAGCTCGCTCTGTGCTAGCAAGGTGAGGGCGAGTAGCATGAGGAAACCACCGAGCGGGGCTTCGTGCCAATGATTAAAACCAGCGAGGATGATTCCCACCATTAACCAAAGACCCAAGGTGCTGAGGGCACGTGTTTTCATGGGGTGGGAGGCGTTTGCAGTTGCTCGGGGGTTTGGCCAAAACGTCGTTCACGTTTGGCGTACTCGGCCAAGGCGAGGTGAAGTTGTTCCTTGGTAAAGTCAGGCCAATGGACGGAGGCAAATACAATTTCTGCGTAGGCCGATTGTAGGAGCAGAAAGTTGCTTAGCCGGTGTTCACCAGAAGTTCGAATGATTAAGTCGGGATCAGGGAGTCCCTTGGTTTCAAGGTGCTCCGCAAAACTCGCCCAATTAATTTCCGCGGCGTTTAATTTTCCTTCGGCGGCTTTTTGGACCATCGCCTGTACGGCTTGGAGCGTTTCTTGGCGGGCCCCATAGTTTAAAGCTACCACCAGCGTGAGGCCGGTATTCTTCGCACTTGCGAGGATGGCGTCTTGGAGGGGGAGTCGGACAAAATCTGGCATCGCCTTTAAATCTCCGATGACGCGCAGTTTGACATTGCGACGTTCCAAGCGCGAGAGGTGGGCTCGCAGAATCCATTCACCAAGTTTGAAGAGCCCGCTGATTTCATCGGCGGGGCGTTTCCAGTTTTCCGCTGAAAAAGCGAAGACGGTCAGGGTGGAGATGCCGAGGTCCACACACGCATCAACGATTTCAATCAGCCGTTCGGCACCGCGACGATGGCCTTCGAGTCGTGGTAAACCGCGCGAGGCGGCCCAGCGTCCATTGCCGTCCATGATAATCCCGATGTGCCGCGGTAAGGCAGACGAAAGGGCGGATGGTGGGGTAGGCGAGGACACCGGGGGCAGAATGTCTTACGGTCTAGAACTCTGGCAATCGCGAATCAACGTTCGTCGGCCGCAATCAACACGCCAGGGAAGCCGGCTAAACGAGCGATTTCGCACACTTCAATAAAGACCTGCATCGTTAAAGAACTATCGGCCTTAATTAAAACGGGTCGACTCGCCCCACCAGCCGCGGCCACGCGGCGGAGTTCGGCGCTTAGTCCGCTGCGATCCACGACGCGTCCTGCGACCACAAACACACCTGATCCGCGAGCGGATACTAGGGTGACACTGGTGGAGGTGCGTGCGAGGTCGCCGACATTCGTTTTGGGCATTTGAGGTTTGCGGCTGACCGCGGCTAAACGCTCATTGAAACCTACATACAGTCCTGGGGCGTAAACAAATTCCGAAGCCATCACCGCCAAAAGTCCGGCACACACCAACGTCAGGGCGACGGGTAAGAAATCTAAACCACGTTCCGCGGGGCGAACTTTTTCGAGTAATCCGAGCGGGGTGCGCATTTAGGCCATCGGGGTTTTTTCTTCGGGCAACTCGTGGCTGACGAAGGTGATGATCGAATGCGTTGCGATTTCCATTTCCATGACGATGGAACGCACGCGTCCAACGAGGAAGTGGTGGCTGAGCGAGCAAGCGGCCGCGATGAAGAGGCCGAATCCTGCCGTCGCTAGCGCCGCTTGCACATCGCTTAAGAGCCAATCGGCCGAAGCGTAAACACTCCCTTCACGCAGGGCGGTGGCGAGGTGGAAGCCCGAGAACAACGCACCCGTGAGGGCGAGTAAGGGGGCGACGCGTCCGATGGCGGAGATGGTGCCGAGGCGACGTTCCAGCACCGGCAATTCGAGTAAGCCTGCTTCGATGGCTGCGGCTCGCATGGCGGCTTCGCCTTGGGCTGTGCGTAAAAGAGCGGCTTTGACCACGCGAGGCACGGGACCAGGCGATTCTTCGCAAGCGGCGAGGGCTTCGAGGGGGCGACCGGCCCGCAAATTATTGCGCACGCCTTCAATGAAGTCGGAAGATAACACTAAGCCGCGATGCAGAAAAATCGCCCGTTCGACCACGAAGACGAGGGCCAAGAACGAGAGCAGCAGGAGCAACCAAATGAAAGGGCCTGCGTCGAGAGGGAAGGAGAAGGCTCGGTTCATAGGCGTGATTTATTTGGTGGCGGAGAGTCGCAAGGACGCAAGTTTGCTTTCAGCGGTCGTTTGGCCGGGGAGGCGAGCTTCGCCGCTAGGTAAGTTGCGGTTTAATTCAGGAATTAATTTATAAGCGGCAATGGCTTCTTCGCGATCGCCGTCTTGTTCGCAGGTTTGGCCCAAGAGAAGGATGGTGCGTGCGAGCCAAATTCGCCCATCTGAACCCAAGTGACTGAGCTTATTCGTTTGTTGGCGGATGAAGCCCAAAGAGCGCACGAGAACGAGGCGTGCTTCTTTACGCGTGGCTTGCATCTCGCTGTTTGATTCGGTTTTGGCCCGTTCAAGCAAAGCCGAGGCCCACCCGTATTGGGCTTCGAGGTGCAAGTCTTCGGAATCTTTGGACCAAGCTTCCGAGACGCGTTCATAAGCCGCGGCCGCCCGGGCCACGCGTTGGCGATCGAGCTGGCCATTGCGGTCGCGCCGTAATTCAGCCAAGCCCAGTAAGGCCCCCGCCCGGGCAATCTCGGCTTGCGGACGCGAGGGGTCGGAGGGTTTGTCGCGGATTAAACCTTCGAGCACTAAGAGCGCTTTATCGAAATCGCCCAACTGTTGCAGGATTTCCGCGCGCTTCATCGCCACGCGAAAGAGCAAGGGACTTTGCGGGTAGGCTTCCGTGAAATTCTCTAAGAGTTCTACCGCATCCTTGAGTTTACTTTCCCCGTCCGTGGCCGCTTGTAGGGCCGCTTCTTCGGCGGCTTCGTAAAGTCCCAGCTGGGCAAAGTCGGCGAGTTTGGGGTCGTCCTGGAATTCTTTGGCGAGGGCTTGGAAGCGTGCTTGGGCTTCGGCGTGTTTGCCCATGCTGGCGAGGTAACGACCTTCGACTAAGTAGGAGGCTGCAGTGGCGGGGGTTTTGCCGTATTTTTTCCGGATGTTGGCTAACTCTTCAATCCCTTGAGGTGAACCCACGCCTAAGGCTGTGCGGGCTTTCAGTAAGGCCACGTGTCCGCGCAATTCGGGGATGCTCGCTTGCAGTTCCGCGGAGGCCTCGCTGGATGGTTTTTCGAGTCGGTTGGCAATGCTGTCCGCGAGTTTGGCGGCTTGAATGGGACGGTGATTGGCGAGTTCGATGAGGGCGTGTTGCCAGTCGAAGCGCAGGGCGTAATCGAACTTCGCATCGGCAGTGATAGAAATCAGGCGCACGTAAAGCAGTTCGGCTTCGGGGGCTTGATTGGCTTTGCGAGCCGCTTCGATCAAGTTCCACGTCGCTTCCCATAAGCGCTCGCGGGGGATGGGTTTGGCTTGGTGGGCGGCCGCTTCAATCGTTTGGGCCGTCCGCGTCCAGATGGCCACTTGATCGCCTTGTTCGAGTAAGCAGTGGATGCGTTGGTGGAAAGCGGTAGCGGCGATGTCGGGAGCCGAGGTTTCGTTTTGAATGGTGGCGTAAGCTTTTTCAGCGAGGACGTAGTCTTTCGCTAAAAACAAACAATCCGCCGCCACGGTGCGCAGGACGTCGCGTCGTCCATCGGTCGTGCCTTCCGCCAGCGTGGTCAGGTAAGTCGCAGCCAGACGATAAGCTCCATCCCCCCAAGCCGCGAGGGCGAGCGTGCGAGTGGCTTCGCGGGCGAGCGGGCTGGCGGGGACGTCGTGCAAGAGGTCTTCGGCGGCCTTCCGAGCTTTTTCGCGGCTACCGGCAATGAGCATTAGTTGAGCTCGTGCGAGGTGAATGGCGTCCAGCACATTGGGGTCACGCGGACAAACGTACGAGAGTTGTCCCTCGTTTTGGCGCATCAAGAAATCGTAGAAGTCATTGGCCAAAGCTTTCGCTTGAGCCGGGTCGGGCAGTTTGGCTTCCAGGGGGGCCGCGGCGGTGGCGACGAGGGCGCGCAGGGCCGTGAGTCGGATGGCGGCGTTAGCTGGATTTTGGGCCGCCTTTTTCAGCGCTCGAATGCCGTTCGGAGAGTTTTGTCCTAAAATCAGACCAGTTAATAAATCAGCTTCGGCCTGGTGATTGGGCGAAAGGGGAGTGCACTCCGCAAGTACTCTGGCTGCTTCGTCCGGCTTTTTCAATTGGGCGTAAGCGAGGGCTAAGTTGCGGGCGTAAGCAAAAGCTAACGGTGAATTTTTATACTGTTGGGCTAAGTCGGTTAGGGCGTTCAGCGTGCGATCTTCCACGCGTCCTGCGATGATGGATGCCCGGTAGCCTAAGATTTCGATGCGTTGCCGTTGTTCTTCCGACACCGCCGTTTTGGTGGCGGCTTCTAAGCTGAGGTTGATGGCTAAGTTGTCGCCCTTGGCGGTTGCAATCATCCACTTCAAGGCGTGTCCCCAGGCTACTTCCTGCGCCGGCAATTGTTCGGGTTCGAAGCGAGCGGTCGCTTCCGTCGCGGCGGTGATATTATTTTCTAAAAGAGCGACCATCCCTTCGCGCAGTGCTTTGCGTGGGGAGTCAGGGATGAACTTGAGCGCAGCGGCGGCTTCGGCGGAGCGGGTGCGTTCGATGTAAGCTGCGGTTAAGCCCAAGGCGGCGTGTTCCCGGTCTTTGGCTCCCAATTTGGGGTCAGCGAGGATTTCGCTGTAGAGTTGGGCCGCGGTCGAGCAAAGTCCGGCCGCTAAAGCTTCATCCCCTAATTCTAAAGTCGTTCGCTTCGAGGGGACTTCGCCTGCAGGCAGTTCGGGACTGCGATTCAGGACGGTGGGAGGCAGGTCTTGGGCCAACGAAGTGCTTGCGGCGCAAACCGCTAAGCAAAAGGAGGTGACCCAGAAAAGCCGAAGCATCAGTCGCAGTGTGACTGGACTGACCAAACGGGCAAGAATCGAGTGCCTTACTTTTTGTCGAGGCCGAAGGCGCGGTGGACGGCACGGACGGCTTCGTCGGCCTTAGCGGGGTCGAGCGCCACGGAGATTTTAATTTCCGAGGTCGTGATCAATTCGCTATTCACACCTACTTCTGAGAGGGCCTTGAAGAGGGTGCCCGCGACGCCGGGGTGCGAAATCATGCCAACGCCCACGATGGAGAGTTTGGAGATTTCACCTGCCGAGCGGACCGTGCCCGAGCCGAGGCGCTTGAGGGTTTCGCCCACGACTTTTTCGACGCGCGAAAATTGGTCGGTGGTCACTGAGAAAGTTAGGTTCGATTTGCCCTCTTTCCCGAGGTTCTTGATGATCATGTCGACGCTTAGGCCCGCTTCTCCGAGGTCGTCGAAGAGGGTTGCAAAGGCCTGAGGGTTGTCGGGCAGATCATTGACCGTCACGCGCGTTTGGAGGCGGTCAAGGGCAACGCCAGCGATGGCGGCGTCTTCGAGGGTTTTGGCGATGGCTTTCACAATGGTTCCGGGTTGGTCGTTAAAGGAGGAGCGTACTTCAAAGGGTACGTTATATTTTTGGGCGAATTCGACGGAGCGCGATTGCATGACCTTCGAGCCGCTCGAGGCGAGCTCGAGCATTTCCTCGTAGGAGATTTCAGGCAACTTGCGGGCGTTAAGGACGATGCGAGGGTCGGCGGTGTAGACGCCGTCGACATCGGTAAAGATTTGGCAGAGGTCGGCTTTAATGGACGCCGCAACGGCGATGGCGGTAAGGTCCGAGCCGCCACGACCGAGCGTGGTGACTTCGCCTTCTTCGCTGAGGCCTTGGAAGCCGGCCACGACGACCACTTTGCCTTCTTGCAGGCGTGCATGGAGGTCGCCACCGGTGATTTTAGTAATCCGTGCCCGCGTGTGCAGGTTGTCGGTGAAGATACCCGCTTGGGCGCCGGTACGAGATACCGCAGGAACGCCAATCGCATGGAGGGCCATGGTCGTGAGGGCGATGGTTTCTTGTTCTCCTACGGCCATCAGCACGTCCATCTCGCGCTCATCAGGCAATTTTTGCAAAGCCTTGGCGCGGGCAATCAATTCGTTGGTCACACCGCTTCGGGCAGAAACGACCACGACCATTTGGTTCCCCTTGGACCACTGTTCTTTAATTTTGGCGGCAACGTTTTGGATGCGGTCGACATTGCCGACCGACGTACCGCCGTATTTTTGCACAATTAAAGCCATACTTTAGGTTTCGGGAGAGAAGATGCGTAGGACCACCGGTTCTTCGAGGACGGTTTTCAGGCTCTTAAGACCCTTGAGGACTTTAGCCATTTTCGCTTCGCTGACCGGGTAGGTGGAAAGGGTGACCGTACCGCGACCTTGGTTCGGGTGTTCGTATTGAATCACGCGAGCAATGGAGACTTTGTACTTCGAGAAGATGCGGTAGATACCTTCGGAGACGCCGGCTTTGTCGAGCAAGGACAAGCGCAGGTAGAAGGGGGAAATGATTTCGTCGAGATCGCCCATCCGCACCGATTTACCCAGACGTTCGCGTGAGGCGAGGTCATCGCTTGAAAGCCCTTGGCGCGCCCCGCTCGTGAGAGCTGCAATGGCATCGACAATGTCGCCGATGACCGCTGAAGCCGTGGCGTCGCCACCCGCTCCGCGGCCCGCTAAAGTAGTCGCACCCACCACATCGCCGCGCAGGGTGATGCCGTTGTTGACGCCCGAGACGCGTGCGAGGATTTCGCGATTGGGTACCAGGGCAGGGTAAACTCCTACCGTCATCCAACCGGCGTTGAAGTCGCGACGAATCACGGCGAGGTGTTTCAAGGCCAAGCCGAAGCGCCGTGCAAAATCAATGTCCGCAGGACCGATGTTGCGGATGCCTTCCACGAGGGCACGTTGCCGGGGTGCCCACTTGCCGTGAGCAAGCCAAGCGAGGATGGAGGCTTTATGGAAAGCATCGATGCCTTCGACGTCTAAGGTCGGGTTGGCTTCGGCATAGCCGAGGGCTTGGGCTTCTTTCAGGGCATCGGCAAACGAAAGACCATCTTCGCCCATGCGGGTTAAGATGTGATTACACGTGCCATTAAGGATGCCGACGATGAGGTCGAAGCGATTAGCCACGAGGCCTTCACGCAGGGCTTTGATGATGGGAACGCCACCAGCGACGCTGGCTTCGAAGAGGAACTGACCTCCATGTTTACGTACCGCCGCAAAGATTTCGGGGCCGTGCTCACAGAGCAGCGCCTTGTTAGCGGAGACGACGACTTTACCCAAGCGCAGGGCTCGGAGCGTTAATTCACGAGCTTTCGTGGTGCCACCGATTAATTCGCAAACCACATGCACCTTGGGGTCATCAATGACCTCGTAAGGATCGAGGGTGATTTTGTTTTTGGGGATTTTAACCGAACGAGCTTTACGCAGGTTGCGAACGGCCGCCCGACGCAGGTCGAGGTTGACGCCCAAGCGCGAAGCGAGGTCGTTTTGTTTTTCGCTCAGGTGTTTCCACACGCCTTGTCCTACGGTGCCAAGTCCGAGAAGTCCGATGCCGATGGTGCGGGGAGAAGTCATGAAAATTATTTTTTACTGAAACGATTCTCTTCACCTCGGAGGAGCCGTTGCAGATTGGAACGGTGCGTCCAGAGGTTAAAGGCCGCGAGGGCTGCGGCTAAAACAAACTTGGGTTGGGGGAGTTTTAGGAGCCAGCAGCTCACGGGTAACGAGAACCCGAGGGCTAAGGAGGCGAGCGAGACGTAACGCGTTAAGAAAAAGACGATGGCCCAGAGGACGGCGCCGATTGCAATCGGCGTTGGCAGCAGCACGAGCAGACCTCCGATGGTTGAAGCCACCCCTTTACCGCCCCGGAATTTCAGGAAAATCGAGAAGCAGTGCCCCAGCAACGTACCCACGAAACTGGCCATCAAAAGGTAGAAGTCTTCTGGCTTGGTGCCGTCTTTGAGAATTTGCAGGACCGTCGAGTGTTCGCCGGAGCAATAACTCTGGAGTGAAGCGCCCAGCCCACCATGTCCCACCCAATTGATGATGAACAGCGGCAGGATGGTGCCCCAGATGCCTTTCATCACATCGAGTGCAAAGACCAAGGTGCCAGGCCCTTTGCCGAGGACGCGTTTAACATTCGTCGCTCCAGGGTTACCGGAGCCCGCTTTCAAAATGTCGACGTCGTGCTGACGTGCGATGATGACAGCAAAGTTAACGGAACCGAGCAGGTACCCGAGCAGGCCGCAGATGCTCAACTCCCATCCCATGTCTTAGGCGTCGATCAGTTTAGCACTGACAATCGCTGGATTGCGCAAGATTTCGGCTAAAGCCGCAGCGCCAGGAGCGGTGTCGAGTTGGTAAACGGCGAGGGCGTAATTTCCACCCGTGCGGCTCAGTGCCATGTTGGCAATGTTCACGCGCTCTTGTGAGAGCAGGGTGCCGAGCGCGCCGATGATGCCAGGCTGGTCATGATTTTCAATCAGCAGCAACTTGCCTTCGGGAACGAATTCCAAGGTGCGACCATTGATGGAAACGATGCGAGGCGATTGGGCCTTACCCAAGACCGTACCGGCGACGGAGACCGACTTGCCGCCTGCGAGTTGGGCTTCGACTAAAATTAATTCTTTGTAGTCCGCTTCGGCCGACGAGCGTACCGATTGGATTTCCACGCCCAGTGCTTTCAACTTGCTGGGAGCGTTGACGTCATTGACGGCTTCGCTGATGCCGCGCAAGTAACCGCGTTGAATCGAGCGCGAAATCGCCGAGGCACCTTGTTCGGAGCCTGCCCCAAAAGTCGTGAGACGGAGAGATTCCACGCGACCAGGGGCCGCGAGTTGACGAGCGATCGAGCCTAACTTTTCAGCCAAGCTTAAGAAGGGACGAATCGAGGCTAAGGTTTGCGAATCAACCGAGGGAAGATTCACCGCATTGGCTGGCGAGCCACCGCTGAGCACCGTGATGGTGGCTTCGGCAACTTCGACGCCAACATTTTCTTGGGCTTCAGCCGTCGACGCACCGAGGTGGGGCGAGAGGTGAGCTTTGGGGAAAGCGCGTAACGGGTGGTCTTTAGCGAGGGGCTCTTCGACGAAGACGTCAAAACCGCAACCACCGCACTTGCCCGAGGCCAAGGCGTCGGCGAGGGCTTTTTCATCGACGATGCCACCGCGAGCACAGTTCACAATCTTCACGCCCTTCTTCATCTTCGCAAACGCTGCGGCATTGACCATGCCTTCGGTTTGTTCGGTCAGGGGCATGTGCACCGTGATGTAGTCAGCGAGCACAAAAATTTCATCGAGCGTGGCCATCGTCACGCCGAGCGCTTTAGCACGAGCTTCCGTGAGGTAGGGGTCGTAAGCCGAGACTTTCATCCCGAAGGCGAGGGCACGCTTAGCGACTTCGGCACCGATACGACCGAGGCCGAGGATGCCGAGGGTTTTGCCAAACAACTCCGTACCCGAAAGGGTTTTGCGATCCCACTTACCTTCGCGCATCGATTGCACCGCTTCAGGAACGGGACGAGCGAGTGAGAGCAGGTGCGTGAAAGTTAATTCCGCCGTGGCAATCGTGTTGCCCGAAGGCGTGTTCATCACGATGACCCCGCGATCCGTGGCGGCATCGACGTCGATGTTGTCGACGCCTACGCCCGCACGACCCACGCAGACGAGGCGGTGGGCGTTGCTCAGGACTTCCTTGGTGATTTGGGTCTCCGAGCGAACTAAGATAGCGTCAACATCGCTAACCAGTTTCAGGACTTGTTCCGGCGTAGAGCCGTAAGCCTCAATGACTTCATAGCCTGGTTGGGCTTTGAGCAGGGCGACCCCGCTGGGAGAAATTTTGTCGGCGACGAGTACCTTAGGCATAGTGGTGACGTATAAAGACTGTTTTGAGTCATAAAGAGGTACGCTTGGCAATGGCAAGCCACTACCCCTAATCTTGTGTCATAAGGACACATTATAGCCGCCTGTGGGTGTAATTCACCAATTCGTAGCAATCTGGGCTCATTTCCTCCAAAAATCGACAGGGGTCGAGCGGTCGGTAGCCTTCGCCCGAAGCTGCAAAACTGGGTGAAAAGAGGAATAGGTGGTTCTTGGCCCGGGTGCAGGCGACGTAAAAGAGTCGGCGCTCTTCCTCGACATCACCTTCTTCGATGGCTCGGGTGAGGGGGAGTAGCCCATCGGCCACACCTAGTAAAAAGACGACCGGGAATTCCAAGCCCTTGGACTGGTGGATGGTCGTGAGGCGCAACATGTCCTCCTCAGGTTCAGCTTTTTTATCCGAAGACTCACCGTTGAGCAGGGCGACTTGGGCGACGAGTTCACCGATGTCATTAAACTTAGCGGCAAAGCCAATCAGCCCCGTCAAGTCTTGCTCACGATCCCGCCAATCGGGGAAAAGCGTTTTAAGATGCGAGCCGTACCAACCCTCTACGCAGACGCGCACGGTCTCGGCGGGCGTGCGGGCGACCTTGGTGTCGTTCGAGGCTGGGCTCGGCGTGAATAAATCCTCCGCCGGCACAGGGGCGGGCGGCTTTTTCATCTGCGCCGCTTCCATGCCCTCGAGCATGTCTTCGAGCGTGATGGTTAAATCATTAAAATCGTCTTTGGCCGTCTCGGGTACTTTCTTGAGCACAGATGGATGGCGTAGGGCGCGCACCATGTCGATGGATTGGGCCGCTACAATCTCTTGGGCGGCCGCGGTGATGCGATTGGCCGCCACGGGGCCGACTTTCGGTAAGAGGCACAAGAGGCGGGATAGCGCCACTTGATCCAACGGATTATGCACAAAGCGCAGGTGTGCGAGGATGTCTTTGACGTGGATGAGGTCGAAGAATTTATGCCCACTGGTGATGACGAACGGAATGCCTAACGCATTTAGTTCCATTTGTAATTCGAGCGATTGGTAGTGAGCTCGATACAAAATATGCATGTCCGATAACGGCACGCCTTCGTGGTGCAGTTGGAGGATTTTGCGACCGACTAATTTTGCTTGTTGGGAAGTATCAGCGACCTTGAAGACCTTGGGTAACTCACCGCTGGAACGCACCGCTTTCAGGTGCCGGTTAAAGCCCTCGACCCGGGGACGGTGACGCAAGATTTCATTAGCAAAATCAAGGATTTCAGGCGTCGAGCGGTAATTCGTATCGATGTGGTGGAATTGCGTATCGGGGTGACGCTGGGGGAATGTGACAATATTCTCCCAGTCGGCCCCGCGCCACGTGTAGATGCATTGTGCATCGTCGCCCACCGCCATGATTTGGTGCTCGCTGGCGAGCAGGTCGATGATGCGACTTTGCAAACGATTCGTGTCCTGAAACTCATCGACTAAAATGTGACGGAAACGTTGGCGGAAATGATTTAACGCCGTCGGGTCTTTTTCTAAAATCGTCAACCACAGCACCAGCAAGTCATCGAAGTCACATAGGTTGCGTTCTAATTTTGCTTTCTCGTAGTGCTCGCAAAATTTCAGTAATTTTTCGGGGCCGCCTTTCATCCAGTCCAGCCGTTCCGTTAAAACTTCGGGCAGGGGGCGCAGGGTGTTGCGGGCGTGGGAGTAGGCGTCGAGGATGACCGGGGCTTTGGGGTTGGTTTTATCTTTAATAAAAACCGGCTCGAGGTCCTTGAGGACTTCCGAGAAAAGTTGTTCCGACTCCTTTTGATCGATGATGGTGAAGTCAGGGTTGCGACTGGCGACCGTGGCGTAACGGCGCAGGATGCGTTGACCGATGGAGTGAAAGGTCCCGCCCCAGAATTGACCGCGGGGGATGCCGGTGAGGTCTTCGACCCGCTCGAGCATTTCCTTGGCGGATTTATTGGTGAAAGTGAGTAGGAGGATGTCCCAGGGGCGGGCGCCTTGGTGGAGGAGCCAAGCGACGCGGTAAGTGAGGGTGCGCGTTTTACCTGAACCAGCTCCGGCGAGCACGAGGGCTGGGCCAGGCGGTGAGGTGACCGCAGCGAACTGCTCGTCGTTTAATTCCGCCCGAAAATCGATAGGTGGCAGGCCGTCCACGGTGGCTTACGACAGGCTCTTAGGCCGGCGGCCGAGGAGGTCGAATTTCACGGCTTGCTCATCGGCTCGGTAGGATGAGCGAACCAGCGGACCCGACTCGACGTGTTTCACGCCGGCTTCCAGGGCGAAGGCCTTCCAGCGGGCAAATTCATCGGGGTGCACCCAGCGATCAATCGGCGTGTGTTCTTTGCTAGGGGCGAGGTATTGGCCGATGGTCAAGATGTCGACTTGGGCCGCCGCGATGTCTTTGAGCAATTGGGCGACTTCGTCTTGTTGTTCGCCGATGCCGAGCATGATGCCCGTCTTCGTAATAAAACCACGCGACTTAGCATGTTTAAGCACCCAGAAGGAGCGGTCGTAGCGTGCGGTCTTGCGCACGGGGCGTTGCAAGCGTTCGACGGTTTCTAAATTGTGGTTGAGGATGTCAGGGTAGGCATCCAGCAAGGTGTCGAGGTGCTCTTGTTCGCCCCGGAAGTCGGCGGGCAGCACTTCAATGGTGGTCGTGGGGTTGCGATGGCGGGTGGCTCGAATGGTCGCGGCCCAAACCGCGGCCCCGCCGTCTTTTAAGTCATCGCGGGCCACTGAAGTGATCACCACGTGTCGCAGACGCATCTTTGAAATCGAATCGGCCACGCGGGCGGGTTCGCCTAGGTCTAATTCGCTGGGGCGTCCGGATTGGACGGCGCAAAAGGTGCAGGACCGGGTGCAGACATTCCCTAAAATCATCACCGTCGCATTACCTTGCGACCAGCACTCTCCCATATTGGGGCATTGGGCTGATTGGCAAACGGTGTGTAGCCGATGCTCGTCCACGTTTTTCTTGGTTTCGAGAAAATCGGGACCGGTCGGTAACTTGGCACGGAGCCAGTCAGGTTTGCGTGCAGACTCAATCATCGGTAGCGGTACACCATTACGCTCTTTACCGATTTTTCAACCTAACAAAGGAAAGAGTGAAAAACTAAAGCCTTTACCGTGTGGCCGAGCTGGTGGGTTGCCGTTGTTTTTTGACTAATTCGTAGCAGACCACATGTCGCTGGGCCGCTTGGACCCAATCGAACTGGGCCGCCATACCGCGCTTCTGGACGGCTTGGTACTCGGCACTTTGCTGGTAGAGTTGTACCGCCTGCTCCAAGGCCCAAGAAATTCCGCCGACGTCGGCATCTTTAAAGACAATCCCCGTGCCTTGATTTTTTTGCCAAGGACTGACCGTGTCAGCCAAGCCCCCCGTAGCCCGCACGATGGGGACGGTGCCATAAGCCATGGAGTAAAGTTGATTGAGGCCGCAGGGTTCAAAGCGACTCGGCATTAAGAAGAAGTCGGCGCCAGCTTCAATTTGGTGCGAGAGCTCATGGTTGTAGCCAATCTGCACTGCGCAATCGTTGGGGAAATCTTGGGCTAACTTCCGAAACTCTTGTTCTAAGATCGGGTCGCCACTGCCGAGTAAAACGAATTGAATTTTTTTCTGACGAAGCAACGCGGGTAGTGCTTGGGCTGCTAAATCGAGGCCTTTTTGTTCCCAGAGGCGCGAAATCACGCCCACGAGCGGACCCTTGGCTTTCGGATCAAGTTTCATCTTTGCTTGCAGGGCACTCTTACAGGTCGCTTTGCCTTGCAGTTTAGTCTTAGAGAATTTTTCCGCGATGAGGGGATCGGTTTGCGGATTCCATTCTTCGGTGTCTACGCCGTTGAGAATACCTTCTAAGTCTTGTTGGCGGAGGCGCACGACATCATCGAGCCCAAAGCCAAACTCGGGCGTGAGGATTTCTTGGGCGTAAGTTGGGCTGACGGTGATGATGCGGTCGGCAAAGAGGATGCCGCCTTTGAGGAAGTTCACCGCCCCGAGGCATTCCAAGGCTTGCGCATTCCAAAGATTTTCCGGCAAGCCTAAGTAACTGAGCAAACGTTGGGGCTGTAGGCCTTGGTGTTGCAGGTTGTGAATGGTGAGGACCGTTGGACATTGCCCCAGGGCGGAGTTTTTCAGTGTCGTCTTGAGCAGCACGGGCACCAACCCCACCGTCCAATCGTGGCAATGAATCACGTCGGGAATCCAGCCGGTAGCGAGGCAAGCATCGAGCGTCGCCCGGGCAAAAAAAGCCGCCCGTTCTCCCGCGTCTTCACGGGGTGGGTAGACTTCGCGGGCACCATAAAAGTATTCGTGTTCGATGAACCAGATCTTGGCCTTGGGACCTAGTTCGTGTTGACGCACGCGGCATGCGGCGGCGCGCGGGTCGCCATGCACCCCGACTTGCAGGCTTGGAATGGCTATCTCCATCTTGTCGCGCCCTGGAATCCCGCCGTAGAGCGGAGTCCCCACCCGAATTTCGTGTCCCAGTAAAGCCAGGTTTTTAACCAGAGCTGCTGCCGCATCGCCTAACCCGCCCGCTTTGGACCAGGGTGCAATTTCCGGAGTGAGGTGAAGGATTCTCATGCAACAGGTTCGGAGGAGGATTTACCAAGCCGGTTCAGTAAGGGCACGCAAGCCACCAATAAAACAACGGCTAAAAACATCGCAACATTTCCGGCGAAATCATGCACTGAACCTAAGAAAGAGAAGCCCGGTTGGTGCATTTCGACGCCGTTAAAGTCTTTTTCTAAGGCCCGCGAGCCGTGTTGCATCGCGTAGTAAGCGAGGAAGGTGTTGCGTCCAATATTAAGCAACAATGCGGTGACAGCGGCGAAAACAATGAGCCCCGTGCGACGTACGTAGCGCCCGAAGGTACTGCCTTCGAGGAAGACCGCACCGAGGAAGGCTCCGGCGAAGATGCAGGCGGACAGGGAACGAATGCCCGAACAAGCGTCGGCAACGCCGACCGCGTCGCCGTTCGGAAAGACGATGGTGTTGCCGCGCAGGTGGACGTTTTGTTCGCTCACGCGCAAAATGCCGGTGACGATTTCAGTCACGTTCGTGAGGAGTTCCACTTTGATGCGGTTATCAACCAAGTAGAGGAACGGGCCGGAGATTAACCAGACGCCTGCGGGGAAAATCATGAGGTGAACGGCTTGCCAGCGAGCAGCGGAGCTGGGGGCGAGGTCTGCAGGGCCTTTGACGGATAAGAAGGTGAAGGCCAAGGCACTGCCGAATAAACCAAAAGCGATGAAGAGAGTAGGGCTGGCGCCGGTGCCGTAAATGGCACGTCCAGCGACGCCTAGACTGAAAATGAATAACGCCAGTAGTCCTAAGATTTCTACGGTCCTCAATAGCCATGAAGGCGTCGGTGCCCCTAGATTAGTCGGTGCCGTGGTGAGCAAAGGGCGCAGTGTTTCCCACCGATCCCAAAAAACGTAAGCACAGAAAAAGGGCACTAAGTAACCGAAGGTGTAATCTTCTTTGGTGCTCCAAATGGCCCATTGATCCCACGTCGTCAGCAGCGCCATACCCAATAATAACCCGCCGTACCCGAGCGTCACCTGGTCGAGTCGCGTCGGCTTAGAGTTCTCAACCGTTGCGTCCATCCCTAGAACTTGGGCACAGCGGCCAAGAGGGTTTGGGTGTAGGGGTGCGTGGGGTGGTGTAAGATTTGGTCAGGCGTACCGCGTTCAACAATTTGGCCTTTGGACATGACCAGAATGTAGTCACTGACGTGTTCGACCACTGCGAGGTCATGGCCGATGAAGAGGTAGGTTAAGCCCAGTTGAGCTTGGAGATCTTGTAGCAGGTTGATCACTTCGGCTTGCACGGAAACGTCCAAGGCCGATACGGGCTCATCACAGATAATTAATTCGGGCTCGACCGCTAAGGCCCGGGCGATGCCGATGCGTTGGCGTTGTCCGCCCGAGAGTTCGTGGGGGTGGCGACGCAGGTAGTTCTCAGGTTTTAATTCCACACTTTGCAGGAGCTGAGCGCAACGGGCTTCGCGGTCAGCGGCACTTAGGTGGGGAAAGTGGATTTCCAGTGGCTCCGACAAGATGCCTAAAATATCGGAACGAGGGTTCAGCGAATTATAGGGATCTTGGAAAATCATTTGGATTTTCTTCCGATAAGGTTTGAACGCCGATGTCGATAGCGGTGCGAGGTTCACGCCCTCATAAAAGATTTCTCCTGTAGTGACAGGAGCTAGACGCACAATCGCTTTACCGGTGGTGCTTTTGCCCGACCCCGATTCACCGACTAAACTCACGGTTTTGCCGCGAGGGATGCTGAAGGAAATATTCGCCACCGCTTTCTTCGGTTCTGGCTTTTGGAAGAACCACTTAGCTCGTCCGGGGTAATGCACGGATAAGTCGCGAACTTCTAAGAGAGGCGCTGCAGAACTCATGAGGCTTTCAATTCGTCTTTAAGGGTTGTGAGGCGACGGCGCCGTTGGCCCAGTCGCGGGATACACGCAATTAAGCCCTTCGTATAAGGGTGTTGCGGTTGGTTCATGACCTGTTCGGCTGGCCCTTGTTCTACGATGTGGCCCGAACGCATCACTTGGACTAAGTCGGCGAAATGGGCCACGATGCCGAAATTGTGGGTGATGAGGATGATGCTCATGCCGCGTTCCACTCGTAAGCGGGACAGGAGATCCATAATTTCTTTTTGAATCGTCACGTCGAGGGCCGTGGTGGGTTCATCCGCGACTAAAATCTTGGGGTTGCACGCTAAAGCCATCGCAATCATGACGCGTTGCTGCATGCCGCCCGAAAGTTCGTGCGGGTATTGTTGGGCCACGCGGGCGGGCTCTTTAATGTGCACCGCTTCGAGCGAGTGGATGACTTCGGCGGATACATCCGTCACTTCGGGACGGTGGAGTCTAATGGCTTCGCCGATTTGGTAGGCGATGGAGTAGACGGGGTTGAGCGAGGTGCCAGGATCTTGGAAGATGTAGGCAATCTCCCGCCCCCGCACCTGAGTTAGTTCAGCTTCACTCAACTTTAGGAGATCGCGACCGTTTAAAAGTACTTCGCCTTGAATCACGCAATTAGGCTCTGGGGGGAGCAGTCGGGTCAGCGCCATCGCCGAAACCGATTTGCCAGACCCTGATTCACCGACGACTGCCAGAACCTGCCCAGCTTTTAATTCGAAGTTAACGTCCTGCGAGGCCACGGTAACGCGGTCGCCCGTGCGAAAGGTGACCCCGAGACCTCGAACTTTGAGCAGCGGTTCTGCGGACATGGTTGACGGGAAGATAGGTGTAAGGAGCGAGGGAGGAAAGGAAGAATCACTCGGAGCGCCAAGTGTCCTGGATGATAGCCCGTGGGGGACCTTTGACCTTGCCACTGCGGAAATCGGCCAAGGATTTTTCGCGTTCACTCGGATTTAGCCAAAAAAGCCCATAAGCCGTAGGTTCGTCCGCCGACCGCACATCAAACCAAGCTGGGAATTTTACCCAATTCCAGTAGCCCATGCGGTAGCCTGGGACGCGCCATCCCGGAATGAAGTCGGCTTCTTCATGGATGAGGTGCTGGATGCGGTAGGAGAGTTGGATGAGTTGTTCCTCTTCGGTGCCTTCTCGGAACTCATCAATGAGTTTGGAAAGCTCAGGGTTATCAATGCCGGTGATATTATTAGTCTGCCGCTTGGGCGCCTGGCGACCATCGGGTAAAGTTTCGACGGCATTGTCGCGGTGGTGCGATTCCCAGAAAGCGGGGAAGCGGCTGGAGACCGACCAAGCCCAGAAACAAATGTCGTGATTTTTCTCCATGACTTTGCGGTACATCGTGGTGTGCTCGAGTGTTTCGGGCACGTATTCAAGTCCGCAACGTCGGGCTGATTCAATGAGCGTGGCCAGCATCTTGCGTCGATCGCTGGTGTCAAAAGTGAGTCGGAATGACAGGCGTTGGCCTTGTGCATTGACGAGAATACCGTCGCTGCCGGCTTGCGTGAAACCAGCTTTGGCAAAGTATTGGCGGGCAAGTTCGGGGGAGTAGACGCGTGCCCGTATTGAGCGATCGGTGTAGCGTCCTAAGCCTTCGCTGAATTGGTTGAGCCGTTCGTAGTCGCCGCGGTAGAAGCCATCAATCACGCGTTGAAAGTCGGTGGCGTGCTGTAAGCCGAGTCGCACATTGCGATCCGAGAGCAAAGGTTTTTGGGTGTTAATGTAGAGTCCGTAAGGTGGGCGGGGGACGTCGTTGAAGAATTGGGTCTTGGTGAGGTAGCCCAACTGGTAAGCGGGTTTGTCATTCGCTCCATACCAATAGCGGGGTAGCCCCATGAGCATGAAGTCGAGATCGCCGTTCATCAGCGATTCGTAGGCACTGTCGTATTCGCGGATGACGGTGTATTGAATGGCGTCGGGGTTATAGCGGTAACGGTAGAAGCGACGTTCATCGCCCCACCAATGTGCGACCCGACGCAGGGTGACGCTTTTATTGCGCTCAAAATCGCCGCTACGAATTTCGTAAGCCCCGGTGGTGGGTGAGAAGCGATCATTGTAAAGCTGTTCAAAGTTAGGCCCGAATTCCTTATAGAATTGTCGCGGCATGGGACGGAGGTCGCCGAGCCAGCTGATTTGCTCGGGGCGCTTATGTGGGGCGTGCACGGCGAGGGTGTGGTCATCGTATTTTGTAATCCCCGCAAATTCCTTGCTGTAGAAATCGCTGTACCAAGGGGCATTGCACCATGGCGAGCGGTGGAAGTAGAAGGTGTAAAAGAAATCGTCCGTCGTGACTAATTGCCCATCCGTGAAGCGGGCGTTGGGATCGAGTTGGAAGTAGGCGGTGAGGCCGTCCGCCGACATCGCCCAACGGAGGGCGAGGGCGGGAATGGGGTGGTCGGTGTTGGGGTGGGCCGCGAGGAGTCCAAAGTCGTTGTTGTCGTAGAATTCACCACGCAACCCGTTGTTAGAATTAGGTCCCACCCGTCGTAAGGTCGGTGGCGTGCTGGGGATGAATTGGTGTAAAACGCCCCCGCGCACGGCTTGGGGGTCAGCGAATTCGGCTTCCTGGGAGCCGTCCTGCCATTGGAGGTTGGTTGGCAGGTCTTGCGGTTTGGCGAAGTGGAAGAACTCAGGGTGTTGCTGATAAAACGCTTCGGCCCGAGGGTCTTGAAACACTTCGGCGGCGGGCAGTAAGCTCCAGCAAAATAGACTGATTAAAAGAAGTCTCATTTTTGGGCGCGTTTTAAATCAAAGGCATCCTGCAGGGCATCGCCCATCGAGTTCATCATGATCATCAAGCCCACGAGACAGGTGAGCGAGGGGACTAAAATCCACCAGGCATCCCAATTCTCTTTAGCTTGGTGTAAGAGGTCGCCCCACGAAGGTTCGGTGGGAGGCAGGCCGAAGCCGAGGTAATCGAGGGCCGAGAGTGAAAAGACCAAGCCGTGGAGGCTGAAGGGTAAGGTGGTTAAAATTACCGTGGTGCAATTGGGTAAGATGTGCCGCCAGATGATGCGCCAATGTCCGGCACCTAAGGTTTTCGAAGCGAGCACGTAATCGCGGGCGGCGACTTGATAAGCGGAGGCGCGCAGTTGCTGAGCCAATCCCATCCACGAGAACGCTACTAAAATTAAAATCAGAATTTTTAAGGACGGTTCGAGTAAGCTCGATAGGAAGATGATGGCGTAGAGGAAGGGGATGTTGGACCAAATTTCCATCACGCGTTGGCAGACGATATCAAACCAACCTCCGAAATAACCCATGGCGGCACCGAGGACCAAGCCGATACCATAGACGACGGGGAGGTAGAGGAGTGAAGCGAGGAGTAAGATGCGAAATCCCCCATAAAGACGGGCTAAAACATCATGTCCGGATTCGTCGGTGCCCAGCCAATGACCATCGAGTCCAGGCGGGCAGGGCGAGGAAATCATGGTGTATAAGTTACCGCGTGGCGTCCAATCTTGGGAGGTAGTGGTAGGGAAAGTGCCGACGAGCTTACCATCGAGGAATTTGGCCCGTGCCACGGTGTTGCCTTGGTTGATGATTTTGGCGTCTCCATTTAAGTCGCCATTCACAATACTCCAAGTGCGTTGCCGCGTGCCGTCGGGGTTTAGGATGAAAATTCGGCCCTCGGCGATGACACCACGTGGGTCGCACCACTTACCTTGGGCGTTGGCCCTGACGCTGGGGATGACTTCGCAGACCTCGTCGGGTGCAAACGGGATGATGGGCATGACGACCCATCCTCGATCCTCAACCGCGAGTTGTTGTTGCAGTAAGCGATACTTCGGCTCCGCCTCACCTTTAAGTCCTAAATCTTGAGCGGAGTAATAGCCGTGAAAGACGGGGAAATACCAATGCCCATCCACCTTCATCGCTAAGGGGCGTGGTCCGACTAAGAGTGGCCCCAGTGCGGCCAAACCAACGAAAATAACGAGGGTGATGAACGAGTACCAACCTAAGCGATGAGCCCGGAAACGTTGCCAGCGCCGTGCAGAGAGGGAGGAGGTGGCGTTCATGAGGGTCGATCGAAGCGGATGCGTGGGTCCGCCATGGCCACGCAGAAATCAGAGACGACGTTGCCTACCAACATGGCGAGGCTCGACAGCGTGAGGAGTCCTAAAAAGACCGGGAAATTACGGTGCATCAAAGCATCATAACCTAGTAGGCCCATGCCCGGGATGTTGAAGGTGACTTCAATTAAGAAAGAGCCGGTGAGGAAGAAGCCGAGGTTGTGGCCAAACGTAGCGGCCAGGGGGATGAGGGAGTTGCGGAGAGCGTGAACAAAAATAATGCGCATCGGTTTAACGCCTTTGGCTCGAGCGGTGCGGACGTAATCGGCTCCGAGGCTTTCCAGTAAACCGTTACGCGTAAATAGAGTCAGGGCTGTGAAAGCTCCGAGCGTATTGCAAATCAACGGCATCGTGGTGTAGCGTATCCGTTCCGCCCACGTGAGGTGATTCCAGTCAAAGCCCTTGGTTGGAAACCATCCGAGTTTATAACAGAAGAACTGGAGAAAGGCGACGGCCAGCACGTAACTCGGGACGGAATAGAATAGGAAAAGGATTTGCGAGGTGATGGTATCGAAGGCGCTGTCCCGCTTTAAGGCCTTAAATACTCCGAGGGGAATCGAGATCGCGTAGGCGAGGAATAAGGCCCAAAAGCCGAACCAGATTGAAAGTGGGAGACGGCTTTTAATTTCTTCCCAGACGGGTTTGTCGCTCTCGGTCGAGGCACCGAGGTTTAATTGGAGTAGGCCCGAGAATGTTGGATGGTAAACCACGACCCGTGGCGCTTTTTCAGGGTCGTCGGGCAAGGGTGCCCGCTCGGCTACCCAGCCAGCTCGTGGCAAATGACTGGGGCCAAGGACGACAAGTCCCGCGGGGCTGTCTTCAACGGTTAATTTTACCGTGGGTGGTTCAGAAGTTAGACTGTTCGCCTTGGTGTCATCGGCGACTTCTACTTCGGCCCGATTGTGTTGATCGAGACGGGCGATGGCCCAACTGTCTGGTCCTGGCATGACTCCGAGCCAAATCGCATAAGCCTCGTAGAGGGGTTTATCGAAGCCGTAGTGACGCTTTAAATTATCTAACTCTTCAGGCGACGCTGGACCTGTGGGGCGGGCGTGGGTATTCGTGCGTTTTTGGTCGGCCTGTTGTCGCTCCATCATCGCCTGTTCAATCGGGCCGCCGGGGACAAAGCGCGTGAAGCAAAAGGCGACAAACGTGATGCCGATGAAGGTCAACGGAATCAGCATCAACCGCTTGAGGATATACTCGCGCATTGGGGTGTCGTTAAGGGCAAGCAGATGGGCTCAGGGGTCAACCCTGAAAGGACTCGGCTTGCACCCCGAGCTAACTTTACTTCATGCTCCAGCCTGTGAGTCTCCTCGCCTTCCTTCACATGATTGCCATCGGTCTATTATGGATCGTCGGTAGTGCGGGGGTTCTTTTCGGGATACTTTACGCCTACCGTTATTGGCGCCGTGATCCCTCGATGGGACCCGGCTATTTGGCGGTACAAACGTTGTGCCTTATTTTTGTCCGGTGTTTTTACCGGGTGCGGGCGAAGGGGTTGGAAAACATTCCGGCAACTGGCGGTGCCTTGATCGTCGCTAACCACGTTTCGTATGTCGACGTGGTGATTTTGGGAGTCTTGAGTCGGCGCCCGATTCGCAATTTATCGTGGGAAGGTTTTGAACGAGTGAAGGGATTGCGACTGATCATGCGGATGATGGGGACGATTCCGGTCGCCGAAGATAAAGCTAAGGAGGCGATTCAGCGTTCGGTGGAAGTATTGAAGCGCGGGGAATTGGTATGCATTTTTCCGGAAGGGAGTTTGACGCGTAATGGTGGGGTGATGGAACTGCGCAAGGGCTTTGAATTAATCGCACGTCGGGCTGGCGTGCCGATTGTCCCCGTCGCCGTGGATGGCCTATGGGGGTCGATGTTTAGTTTTAGCGGCGGCAAATTCTTTTGGAAATGGCCCAAGCATTTTCCTCGTCCAGTACAAGTGGTCGTGGGTACTCCGTTTGGAGCCGCTGAACACGCGACGACGCGTTTGCGTTTATTAGAGCACGCGGCCGAAGCGTTTGCGATGCGCCCAGCTTTGGCTGGTCATCTCGGGCGGGAAGTGGCTATCGGCTTGGCGAAGAAGGGTGGGCGGCTGGCGATGGTGGATCGTACGGGGGCACGCCGCGAGTGCTCGGGCGATTTATTGCTAGCACTGGGATGGCTGTTTGCAAAATACTTGCGACAACGAACCTCGCGTCAGCGTGTGGCGATTATTTTGCCTCCGGGATTAGCGGCCACGGTTGCTAACTTGGGTTGTCTCTGGGCACAGAAGGTGCCGGTGAATCTTAATTTCACGTTAGGTCGCGAGCAGATTCTTTCTGGTCTGCGTCGGGCAGAAGTGGATGTGGTCATCACAGCCGCAGCCTTCCAAGCCAAGGTCCAGGAGCGGGTGCCGGATTTTCCGTGGGGCGATCAGGTTTGCGATGTGGGCGCCTTCTTAACTCAACTTTCTAAAGCCAAGGTCATGACCGCACTCGCCATGCTTAAAGTGACCCCTGCTTTCTTGGTGCCGACTCTATGCGGGATTACAGGGCAGGGTGGGGATGCGGAAGCGGCGTTGTTGTTTACGAGTGGGAGTTCGGGCGAACCGAAGGGGGTCGTGCTCACTCATCGCAACTTGTTAGCGAACTTGCGGCAGATTGAGGACGCGGATATTTTACCCGAGGATGCGGTGCTGCTTTCAAGTCTGCCAGTTTTTCATAGTTTCGGGTTTACGATTGGGCTTTGGTATGCGCTTTCACGTCCCGTATTATTAGTCACCTTGCCTTCGCCGCTAGATAGTGCGGCCGCGGTGAAAGCCATTCGCGAAGAAAAAGTCACCGTGACGGTGGGCACGCCCACTTTCTTACGTCCCTATTTAAAACGAGCCACCGCGGAAGACCTAGCGACCTTAGAGTGGGCGGTGGTGGGCGCGGAGAAATGTCCTGAAGATCTTCGCACCGCTTTCTTAGATCAACTCGACACTAAAATGCTAGAAGGCTATGGCATCACGGAGACGAGTCCGGTGTTGTCGGTGAATTTGCCGAACCGTCAAGATGCCGAGGCTTCAGGCGGCGTATGGGTGGGCACGAAGCCTGGTTCGGTGGGGCGTCCTGTGATGGGCGTGGCGGTGCGTTTTCGCGATGTCGAAACAGGGGCTTTGCTGCCCGTGGGCCAGACGGGATTGTTGGAAGTTTGGGGTGCAAATATTTTCGATCGCTATCTACATGATCCCGAACGCACGGCTGAAGTGAAGTCTGAGGGCTGGTATCGTACTGGCGACTTAGCTCATCTGGATGAAGCTGGCTTCTTGCACCTGAGCGGCCGCTTATCGCGATTTTCGAAAATCGGTGGGGAGATGGTGCCGCATGTGACTATCGAGGAACTTCTCCGTAAAATTTTAGGCTTAACGACGGTGGCAGAATTAAAAATTGCCGTGAGCAGTGTGAATGATGCGGTCAAGGGGGAGCAATTAGTGGTCTTGCATACCGAAGACCTTGATGTGGAGGCGATACGAGCGGCTTTGGCGGCCGAGGGGGTTTCGAATTTGTGGATTCCTAAAGTGTTTAAGAAAATACCCGCCGTGCCTATTTTAGGGACGGGGAAGCTAGATTTACACAAACTCCGCGAATTGGCACAGGGCTAAAGCGGTTTTGGCTCGCTTGTCGCTTAAGAGCCTTTGTCCTTAAGCCATCTTTATGTCCAAGAAGAAAACCACTTCTAAGAAGTTTCCCGTCGTTAAGAAGCAGTCGCCCCGGCCGACCGCGGTGAAAGGCCCCTCCGCCGCTGCGGTGAAATCTTTTCGCGTGGCCATCTTGCGTCACCTCAAGAGCACCTTTGCCCGCGACCCTGTCACGGCTACCCGCAATGATTGGTGGTTGGCCACGTGTATGGCGACGCGTGATCAGATTCTAGAGCGCTACATTGCGACGCAAGGGCAGCACGCCAGCAAGAACGTCCGCCGAGTTTATTATTTATCCTTAGAATATTTGATGGGCCGGGTGCTGACTAATAACTTGGTAAATTTGAAAATTCGCGAAGTCGCCGCGAGTGCCTTGGCAGGCTTGGGGCAAAATCTGGAAGCCATCGCGGATGAAGAGGCCGATATGGGTTTGGGCAATGGCGGCTTGGGTCGCTTGGCCGCTTGTTTCTTGGATTCTTTGGCCACTATGGATATCCCCGCGATTGGCTACGGCATCCATTATGAGTTCGGACTTTTCCGCCAAACTTTCACGCAAGGGCGTCAGGTGGAAGTCGCTGATAATTGGTTGGCGAACAATAATCCTTGGCTGATTCGTCGTCCGAACTATCGCGTGACGGTGCCGCTCTATGGTCGCGTGGTGCATAGCACCGATGATCGCGGCAATTATTGTGCTGAGTTAGTAGAAACTAAAGATTTACATGGCATGCCCTGGGATATCCCCATTGCCGGCTTCAATGCGAGCAGTGTGAATTTCCTCCGTCTCTGGGAGTCTAAGGCGGCTTCGGAGTTCGATTTCCGGGCCTTCGATCGCGGGAGTTACGTGGATGCGGTGAGCGAGCGAGATACTAGCGAAACGGTTTCGAAAGTGCTCTATCCGAATGATAGCACGGAAAGCGGTAAGGAACTACGCCTCGTGCAACAAATCTTCTTCGTCTCCTGTTCCTTGCAGGATATTTTACGTCGCCACCTTCGCCTGAATCCCAGTCTGCAAAACTTGCCCGAGAAGGTCGCGGTGCAGTTGAACGACACGCACCCCGCGATTGGTGTCGCGGAAATGATGCGCCTCTTGGTCGATGTGCAGCGCTTACCTTGGGATGAGGCTTGGTCGTTGTGCACGCGTATTTTCAGTTATACGAACCACACCCTGTTGCCTGAAGCCTTAGAAACTTGGTCGGTGCCGTTGTTTGAAAAAGTCTTACCACGTCACTTGGAGATCATTTACGAAATCAACCGCCGTCACTTGGAGGAAGTCGCCCAGCATTGGCCCGATGATCCGGCCCGTCAGGCGGAGCTTTCGATTATTCAAGAAGGCTCACCGAAACGCGTGCGCATGGCGCACTTGGCCGTCGTTGGTTCCCACCACGTGAATGGTGTGGCTGAACTTCACACCCGTTTGCTCAAGGCCCACCTTTTCCCCGGCTTTAATGAACTTTGGCCCCAAAAGTTGGTGAATGTAACTAACGGGGTGACCCCGCGCCGCTGGGTGCGCGGTTGCAATCCTGCCTTGGGAGCGTTGTGCGATGAAGTCGTTGGCGCTGGTTGGGAAGCGGATTTAAACCGCCTGCAGAAATTAGAAGCGCATGCTGACAAGCCCGTTTTCCAGAAGCGCTTTTTAGCCATTAAACACGAGAACAAGGTTAAGTTGGCTCAGTTAATCAAGCAACTCGTCGGCGCCGAAGTTTCGCCCGATGCCTTATTCGATGTCCAGATTAAGCGGCTACACGAGTATAAGCGTCAGCACCTAAACTTGCTGCACATCCTCTACCTCTATCGCCGGATTCTGAATAACCCGCAGGAGAACTTTACGCCGCGGGTCTGTATTTTTGGGGCTAAGGCGGCTCCAGGCTACACGCTGGCCAAGCACATCATCCATGCGATTAATCGCGTGGCGGCGGTGATTAATACGGATAGTCGCGTCCGCGGTTTACTTAAAGTCGTGTTCTTGCCCGACTACCGCGTGAGTTTGGCGGAGCGTATTATTCCAGCGGCCGATCTTTCGGAGCAAATCTCCACCGCCGGCAAGGAAGCGTCGGGTACGGGCAATATGAAATTAGCCCTGAATGGCGCTTTGACGATTGGGACCCTCGATGGTGCTAACGTGGAAATTAAGGAAGAAGTAGGGGATGATAATATTTTCATCTTTGGTTTGCAGGTTGAAGAGGTCGCGGAGCTTTGGGCCAAGGGGTATAACCCACGCCACGTTTTAGCAGCTGATGCTGAATTGGCCTCGTTGCTCGAATGGCTCCGTTCGGAAACCTTCACGCCCGAGCAACCTGGAGCGCTCTCGCCGGTGGTGGATTCGCTGATTGATGGCGGCGACCCTTACCTCGTCTTGGCCGATTTCCGTAGTTACGTCGCCGCTCAAGCCCGCGTGGAAAGTGCTTATTTGGATCAGAAAAAGTGGGCCGCGATGGCGATTCGCAACGTCGCCCGTTGTGCGAAATTCTCGTCCGACCGTTCGATTGCCGACTACGCCAAACTCATTTGGAAGACCAAATCCGCCGCGATTCCCCGATAACTCAGGGTTGAGATTGGCTTTAAACCTCTCTAGTAGTGAGGTCTTGAAGTCGTACCTTGCCATCATCGTTGCATGCCTCGTGGGGCTGTTGCCGTCGGCTTCGGCACAGCAAGCCCCACGTTTGACGGGTTACACGATTACGGTTGAGGGTGGCATTGAGGGTAAGCAGGAGGTGCAGTATGACCAGAATGGTAAGCCCATCGGGGGGAATTTGCCGTTTCCGGTTGATAGCACGATGAAGTCTTCGACGACGCCTTTGAATCCAGCCGCTGCTAACAGAGTGACGAACACGCCGGCGGCTGGAGCACCGGCCGATGCGGCTCCGGTCGTAAAGTCGATGTACACGGAGGATGGACGACGCCTACCGTTCTACCTCGAGGGCAAAGGTCCCAATCGCAAGATGGTCGATAACAATGTCGACTTCGATGCGAGTTTGAAAAGCACCACGAAGTTAAGTGATCTCACCCAGCAACGCTACGATACGAAGATGGCACCCGTGACGCGTGACTCCGTGTATGGTCGCGAGAACATGATGACTTTTGATACTTGGAATCGCCAGTTTGACACTTTTGGCCGTCGCAAAGCAGACGTAGAGTTGAAAGACACGCTGGGTGCCTCGGTTCGCCAAAAAGATTTAGTGGAAGTGAAGTCGGTCGAGCTCGGGAATTCACCGTGGTCGCGCCAAACTTCTAATATGAGTAAATTAGATGAACGGATGACGACCGAGAAAAACAGTTCATATAATGTTACCCCGCTTTTAGCCGCTGACCGCTCCAAGCCTAAATCCGTCGATCAATTGTCCATGCAGGACATCAATCGCTATCAATTCCGTCGAAACCGCTCAGATGCCCCCGGTTTGCCCTTCGTTCGCCCTGGTTCTGATAATGTCCAAACGACGGGTTCTAATCCTAAGTAGAGGCTTTTTCGACTCGCCGACAGGTGGGGCGTTGTCTAGGTATCAAGGTTTGATTGTATGAGCGATGTCCCCGCCCGCAGCACCCCGAATGGCATCACTGACCTTGAGGTCAAAGATGGGCAGATTATTTTTGACGCCGTTTGGTCGAGTTTGGAGCGGGAGTTTGGACGTAACAAATTGGCCTTTCCGCGGGAAATTTTTTGGCTGAACGGTGCCCCAGGGGCCGGTAAGGGCACGAATACCCAATTTATCCTTCAATACCGCGATTACGCCGCCGAGCCGATTGTGGTCAGTGATTTGCTTTCGAGCCCAGAGGCGAAGAAGCGCATTGATGCCGGGATGTTGGTGGGCGATCGCGAAGTGGTGGAAATCCTCTTCCGTAAGTTGCTGGAGCCCCAGTATGTCTCGGGGGCCATTGTAGACGGTTTTCCCAGATCCATGGTGCAGGTGGAGTGTTTAAAACACCTCTTCGCCCGGTTGAACGATTTACGCCAAGAGTTCCGGCACACCGCCGACGGGGTGCGTTTTCCTAAGCCGCATTTCCATATCTTAGTTTTATTCGTCGATGAAAATGAGTCCGTGCAACGTCAGCTAAAGCGCGGTAAGGAAGCCTTGGAGGCTAACGAGCGCTTGAAGCGTGATGGCGGGGCCAGCGTTGAAGTGCGCAAGACGGACCTAAGTGCCGAGGCGGCTCGCAATCGTTACCGCGTCTTCAAAGAGCGGACCTACGAGCCCTTGCAGTCGCTCCGGGATATTTTCCACTACCACTTTATTAATGCCCATGGGTCGCTGCCCGAAGTGCAGGCCCGTATTATTAAGGAATTACAGTATCAGAGTTCCCTCGAACTCGCCGAAGAGACCTACGATTTAATTTCGCCGATTCCCTTATCGTCCCAGATTATCCAGCATGCGCGACAAGACTTAGTGCGTCGTTTGGATGATTACGCCGAGCGCCACACGGTGCTATTCCGGCGAGTGATTGAACTGATTCAGGAAAAGTTTTTAGCCATCATCAAGGCCCACGCCATTTCGGGGCAGGCTCACGTGAACATCGAAACACCGGTGTTTGATGATCCGTTGGCGATTTCGATGTTCATCGATATCTTTTCGGAGCGCGGCTTCCATGCGGTAGTTGATTTACACCGCATTGAGATTCCCGAAGGCTTTGATTTAACCACGGGCCGGATTACGACCCGGGTGAAGAAAGTTTGGCGGGTTTCGATTCGCTTTGAAGGCTCAGAAATCCGCCGCGGTTCTTAACGCTTCACCGCGGTTGGGTTGAGGAAGCCCGAAGTCTCCATCCATTCGGCAGCACGTTGCGTCCAGCTATCGACGGGAAACTTGGTTTGGTGCGTGCCAAAGCCATGGCCCCCGCGGGAGTAGATGTGTAACTCGGCGGGAAGGTTTTGGCGTTTGTAGGCGAGGTAAAGCGCGGCCGCTTCGATTGGGTTCGTCTTATCATCGTGGGCTACCACGAAGAAAGCGGGTGGGGCGTCGGCTGGGACTTGAAATCCTTCGCGCCAAGCGGTTTTGGCATCATTCATAAACCCACCTCCGTAGACAAAGATTGTGAAGTCAGGGCCGCGGGGCAGGTCGACTTCGGGCTTTTGAGCGTAGGTTCGTGGCGTCCGATCCCAAGAGGCGTGACCGACCAAGTTAGCACCGGCCGAGAAGCCAATGACGCCGACGCGATGGGGGTCGATTTTCCATTGTTCGGCTTGGTGACGTACTAAGCCCAGCGCACGCTGCAAATCTTGCACGGGATAGTTGAAAGGTTGGGCTTCGTCCGCCGTGGGGGTTCGGTAGCGCAACAGGATGGCGGTCACGCCTAAACGGTTGAGCCAATCGCAGACCCCGGTGCCTTCGTTAACGGTAGAGAGGAACCAATAGCCACCGCCGGGGCAGACAATCACGGCGGCTCCGTTAGGTTTTTCCGCAGGGTAAATCGTGAGCGTTGGATTGGTAATATTAGATTCGTGGCCCAGTTTGCTGGGGCCCCCTTGGGCGATTCGCTTTTGCGTGGCTTCGGAGGTCGGCACGCGCGGTCCCATCTCACCCTCGGTCCAAAGTGGCAACGTGGGTTCAGCCCAGGCGCTGACGGCACTTATTAATAGAATGCTAAAAGAAGAAGTTTTCATGGGGTGGAAATGGTTATGACACGAAACCAGGCCAAGTCACGCGGGTTCAACTTGCGCGGGGTGCTAAATCGGGTAGAGTAGCTTATATTCATTTAATCTTATGCGCTATTACCTCAAAAAAGACGATAATAACACTCCCACGGCCCTAATCCGCTACGATGGCGAGGAGATGATTGAGCAGTATTGGGATCGTGCTGACAAAAAGTGGGAAAACACCGCGGCCATGACCAGCACCTGGATTCGCGGGGGTGACACCTTTGATCTTTGTACCCTCGAAGAAGCCAAAGCGTTTTGCTTAGATCCTTTTTTAATTGAAGAACGGCAGTTGCAAGCGCGCCACGAGGCCGAGGCGTTAATCGCGCAAACCCTGGCGACCGATCCGACTGCTCCCGCCGAGGCTAAGCAAGTACTGAACACTGCCTTGGAGTTAGCTTTTCAAGCACACCTGACGCAGTTCCGACGTGATAATCAAACCCCCTATATTGTTCACCCGGTCGAGGTGGCCAAGCGGGTGCAAGGTTGGCAAGCGGTTGCCGTAGCTTTTTTGCATGATGTGATGGAAGATAATGCGGCTTACACGGAAGCGGTTTTAGCGCAGCAAGGGATTCCAACTCAAATCATCAAGGCCACTGCTGCTTTAACGCATCATCGTACGCCCGAGCAGGTAGAGCGTTTTGCGCAGTATCCTGAAGAAGGCCAACTCGAATACCTTGATTATGTTCGTCGCCAAGTGCTCCCCAATCCTCTCGCCCGAGTGGTGAAGATCGCAGATATTCAATGCAATCTGGCCGGCACGCCGACCCAGAAGCAAGTAGAACGGTACGAGAAGGCACTACTCCTGTTGCAAGGCCAAGCTTAGTTGCAACAGACGTTAATAAAAAAGCCAGGATGAGCACATCCTGGCTTGTTGTTGGCAGTTGCCGCTGGCTTTAAGCGGTCGCTTTAACGTACAACTCGTTGGCCTTCTTCCAGTCGACAATCTTCCAGAAGGCATCGACGTAGTTGGGGCGCAAGTTTTGGTACTTCAAGTAGTAGGCGTGTTCCCAGACGTCGAGGGCGAGGATGGGGGTGCCGTTCACTTCAGCGATGCCCTTCATCAAGGGGCTGTCTTGGTTAGGGGTCGAGGTCACCGCGAGGGTCTTGTCGGCTTTGACGATTAACCAAGCCCAACCTGAACCGAAGCGCGTGGTGGCAGCGGTTTTGAATTTAGCCTTCAAACCATTTTCACCTTCGAGTCCGCCAAAGGCTTGTTGAATTGCCGCAGCGAGGGCGCCCACGGGTTCACCCCCACCATTAGGCGAGAGGATGTTCCAGAAGAACGTGTGGTTGGCATGACCACCACCGTTGTTGCGGACTGCCATGCGGATGCTTTCGGGGACTTTGGACAAATCAGCAATGAGCTGGTTGATGTCCGTGCCGCCATTGAAGCCAGCCTCTTTGGCGAGGGCGGCGTTCAGGTTCGTCACGTAAGCATTGTGGTGCTTGCCGTGGTGAATCTCCATCGTCAGTTGATCGATGTGAGGCTCGAGGGCTTCTTTAGCGTAAGGCAGGGGAGGGAGGGTGTAGCTCATGTTGGATTGGGAAGAAGGGGTGGCGGCGGCCAGTGAGGACGTCAGTGCGGCGGCGGCGAGAGAAGTGTTTTTTAGGAAATCGCGTCGTTGCATAGTATCAGTTTGGGAGAAATGGGGGAGGGTCAAGTCGCCGTGCCAGATTCACGCTGACGCTTCTGGGCAAAATAGGCTTGGATGATTTCCCGACAAGGGGTTTCCAGCACGCCGCCCTGAGCGGTTAATCGGTGGTTTAACTGAGGCAAACCATGAAGGGGGGTGGCACCTCCGAGGCACCCCATCTTGGGGTCGCCCCAGCCAAAGACCACGCGCCCTAGGCGGCTCATAATCGAGGCCCCCGAGCACATTGGGCAGGGTTCTTTGGTGACGTAGAGGGTGCAGTCGTTCAGACGCCAATCGCCGATTTTTTTAGCGGCCTGAGTGATGGCTAGCATTTCGGCGTGGGCGGTGGGGTCGTTGGCTTGCTCCACTTCATTGTGGGCTGCGGCGATGACTTCGCCCCCACGGATGATAATCGCCCCGATGGGCACTTCATCGACCCGCCAGGCGTCTACGGCGAGGTTAAAGGCCAAGGACATGAAGAAGTTGTCATCGCGGACTAACTGCGACGGACGCAATTTCTCAAAAGGGCAGGTAAGGCCGGCTCGTTGGCTGGGATAGTCGCTGTCCACTCAGGAGGAATTACCTACCTTTATTTCTTAGGCAATAACGTAGGGTTAGGTGATTGACTCTAATTTTTAATAGTTATGGAATGCCGACCTACTCTTGCATGGCTGAAGAACCCGTTATCGAACTCGAAGGCAAAATCCTCCAAGTCCTTCCCGGAACGATGTTCCGCATTGAATTACCTAATAAGCACGTTGTTTTAGGCCGGATTTCGGGTCGTCTCCGCAAAAACTTTATCCGTATCAACCCTGGCGACCGCGTCCGTGTTGAAATGAGCCCCTCGGACTTGAGCCAAGCTCGGATCGTATTTCGACTCCGGGATGCCCCTCGTTCGATGCCGCCTCCCGGCGCTGGTCGCGGTTAAGCCTCGGTTTAGGGTAGGGGTTTAATTTTTACTTGCTAGGGCTGGCGGTTAATCTATTAAAGATTACTAAATTACTAAACATTAAACACCATGGCTATCTACAAAAGCATCCTAGACACGGTTGGTCGCACTCCACTCGTTCGCTTGAACAAAGTGACCGAAGGTTCTCGTGCTGAAGTTTTGGTGAAGCTCGAATTTTTCAACCCGCTCTCGAGCGTGAAAGATCGTATCGGTCGCGCGATGGTTGAAGCCGCTGAACGCGATGGTCGCCTGAAGCCAGGTGGCACGATTGTTGAGCCCACGTCGGGCAACACGGGCATCGCCTTAGCCTTTGTGGCCGCAGCTCGTGGCTACCGTTGCATTTTGACGATGCCTGAGACAATGTCGATTGAGCGCCGCGTGTTGCTCCGTCTCTTGGGTGCCGAAATCGTTTTAACCCCTGGTGCCAAGGGCATGCGTGGTGCGATTGAACGTGCGACGCAAATTCGCGACGAACAAGGAGCGAATGCTTTCATGCCGATGCAGTTTGATAATCCGGCTAATCCAGAAGTGCATCGTCGCACGACTGCTGAAGAAATTTGGGCCGACACCGAAGGTAACGTTGACGCGATTGTTTCTGGCGTAGGTACGGGTGGTACGATCACGGGCGTGGCTTCGGTCATCAAGAGCCGCAACGCTAAGTTCCGCGCCATTGCCGTGGAGCCTACGGCTTCCCCTGTGATCACCCAAACCATGGCCGGTCAGCCCGTGCAACCTGGTCCTCACAAGATCCAAGGCATCGGTGCTGGTTTCGTGCCCAAGAATTGCGATGTGTCGTTGATTGATGAAGTGGTGCAAGTGACGAACGAAGACGCTTTTGCTACGGCCCAAGATGTTTCGGTCCGCGAAGGTTTGGCAGTCGGAATCTCTTCCGGCGCCAACATCTGGGCGGCCTTACAATTGGCCAAGCGTCCGGAGTACGCAGGTAAGCGCATCGTGACGATCGCTTGCAGCCCAAGCGAACGCTACCTCTCGACGGCCTTGGCTGAAAAGGTGCGTGCGGAAGTGACGGCTTTGACCGCTTCCTAAGCTTGCCCTTCAGTGGCGAAACGGGCGCTCTACAAGGAGCGCCTTTTTTGTGCCTGTGATTCAAGCACTTAGGCTGCGGTGCAATTCGCTTGAAAGGACGGACAGGTAGTGAACACTTGTTCATATTACTCCCAATTCCTCTTTCTGCTTTTAACGACTTCCTGTGCCGATGCTGCGTGCCCTTGCTGATTGTAATAATTTTTACGCGTCGTGTGAACGGGCCTTGAACCCTGCTTTACGTGGGGTGCCTATTGTTGTCCTGTCCAACAACGATGGCTGCGTCATCGCTCGTTCTGCTGAATCGAAGGCTTTGGGGATTCCCATGGGGGCGCCGTATTTTCAAGTACGCCGGGTTTGCGAAGCACACGGTGTAAAAGTTTTTTCGTCGAACTTCGCGGCTTACGGAGATTTCTCCGCCCGCGTCATGGCGGTCCTGCAAGAGCAAGCTCGCGACTTAGAAGTGTATTCGGTCGACGAGGCGTTCTTGGGTTTTCCGGACATGCCCGAAACCGATGCGGCCCTTTTAGGCCAACGGATTAAAACTGCGGTGTGGGTGCAGACGGGCATCCCGATTTCTTTGGGCATGGGGCCGACGAAGGTTTGGTGCAAATTAGCGAATGAGTATGCTAAAAATCATCCCCACACGGGCGGAGTGTTTGTGGTGCCGTATACAGAAGCCGCTCGTCTAGAATTTTTAAAACACGTCGCGGTCGAAGATTTATGGGGCGTGGGGGAGGGCTTAGGGGCTCGGTTGCGATCGCATGGAATGGTCTTGGCGAGTGATTTAGCGACGGCGGATCCCAGCTATGTTCGAAAATTTGCCGGGGTGGTCGGCGAGCGTCTGGCCTTAGAGATTCGAGGGATTTCGTGTTACGAAGTGGATGAAAAACCTGTGACACGTCAGTCGATTCTCGTGTCGCGTTCGTTTGGGCGCCCGGTGCAGGATTTGACGGATTTAACGGAAGCGATTGCCACCCATGCGATGCGGGCGGCTGAAAAATTGCGCGAAGATCATTTAATGGCGAAAGCGATTGTGGTGATGTTGCGCACCAATCGTCATCGACAAGATCAGGCTCAATATCGCGCGGATGAAGTGGAAGTCTTGGAAACTTATACCGATGATGCACGGCTGCTGTGTGCCGCCGCCACGCGGGCGTTAGAGCGGATTTATCGTCCCGGTTTTATTTATAAAAAAGCGGGCGTGTACTTGTCGGACATTCAAACCGCCCACACGGTACAACCCACTTTGCCGGGGCTAGGGACGACGCCAGAAGGTACTCGTCCTGGGCTGATGAAGGTGGTGGATCGGCTGAATGAGATGTTAGGTCCAGATACAATTCGCTTGGCCAGTACGGGCTTTGAACGTTCCTGGAAAGGGCAGTCAGCGCAACCCTCGAAGGCCACGTTGCCTTGGGCGAAACCAGCCGCTGGTCCGAAGTCGCGGCTACGTTTTCACGAATGAATCTGCAGTTGCAGTTTTAGGGAATTTCCTTCCCGCTTAGACTTTCCGCAGTGAATCCAACCCTCGCGACCTGCCTCCCTTTAGCTTCGGCCTTCGGCTATGCCGTGGCTGCCTTGATTTTAAAGCGAGCCACAGAGGGTGGGGCGGGACCGTGGCGCATTGGCTTTGTGGTGAACCTGGTCATGGCCCTGCTCTTTCAGTGCTTTTGGTTTTTCAGCCCTGGCGGCCGACCGATTGAACTGCTTGATATCGGTTACGCCTGTTTGGTTGGAGCGATTTTCTTCACGGGACAATTTTTCACGTTCTTGGCTTTGAGTAAGGGGGATGTTTCCGTGACGACTCCAGTGCTCGGAGCCAAGGTGCTGTTCGTCGCCTTCTTTGCCGCCCTCATCTTGCACCAACCCTTGGATTCATCGTTATGGATTGCGACCATCATGACCTGTGTCGCTATGGCGTTGTTGGGCGGGGAATGGCGGACGGATCGTGAGCGGGTCTTGCCGAGTTTGGTCTACGGTGGCTTGAGTGCCCTGTCGTTTGCGACTTCGGATATTTTACTTAAGAACTGGGTTGGCGGGATTGGCATGACGCGGTTCGCCCCGATTACTTTCGGTTCGATGGCCGTGTATTCGCTCTTACTCCGCGGCCGCTTCAGTGCGCCCTTGTCTGCCCTGGGGACGCGTACCTTGGCGTGGGCCATGGCCGGCGGGGCACTGCTCTGGTTGCAGTGTGCGGGCATGGTCTTGGCCATTTCCCTGGCGAATGAAGTCACGCGTACCAACATCCTTTATAACACGCGGGGTATTTGGAGCGTTTTGCTGGTCTGGGCGATTGGTCCCTGGTTTGGGAATCAAGAACGCACCGTCGGTCGGAAAATCATGTTCCTGCGTTTATTAGGAGCCATTCTCTTGCTCGCCGCGGTGTTTTTAGCCCCCTCGCGGAACTAGTCTTGAAGCGCGGAGCGGACTTTGTAGTAAGTTTTTACTACTCCGATGAACCCCACTCCCACGCGTCGTGATTTCTTAGGAACGATGGGCGGTATGACCTTAGGTCTCGCCTGTGCTTCGGTCTTACGGGCCGAGGAGACTCCGCCCCGCAAATTAGGTTTAGCCCTGTGTGGCTTAGGCCGTTATGCCCTGAATGAATTAGCGCCCGCTCTATTAGAAACGAAGCACGTTCGTTTGGTGGGGGCCGTCACTGGTACCGCCGCGAAAGGCCAGGCCTTGGCGAAGCAGCACGGCTTTAGCGAAAAATCCGTGTACAGTTACGCGGACATGGGTCGATTGGCTGATAATCCTGAAATCGACCTCGTGTATGTGGTGTCGCCTCCTGGTATCCATGCACAAAACACCATCGCCGCTTTTGCTGCTGGGAAGCATGTGATCTGTGAAAAGCCCATGGCGAATACTGTAGCCGAGTGCGATGCCATGATTGCCGCGGCTCAAAAAGCCCAGCGCCAATTAGCGATTGGTTATCGTTTGCACTTTGACCCTTACACCCAGGAACTCATCCGTATGGCACAAGCGGGCGAATTAGGAACGGTGAAGAAACTCCGCGGTGACAACGGCTTTAAATTGAAGAGCAAGGTTTGGCGCATTGATAAGAAAATCGGCGGCGGTGGTCCCTTGATGGACATGGGCATTTACCCCGTGCATGAAGCATGCTTGGCGATGCAGGCCAACCCGATCGCCGTGGTGGCGAAGGAACATCCTAAGACTCGTCCCGAATTCTTTACCGAAGTGGAAGAAGGCTTGGATATTCAACTCGAGTTCCCCGGCGGTTTAGTGGCGGAGATTTGGACGAGCTACAATGAAGGCCGAGCCCATTTCCGCGTCGACGGCGATAAGGGCTGGTTTGAGGGTGGTCCGATCTTCACTTACCGTGGGTTGAAAGCGGCGACGTCGGCCAAGGGAGCCTTGAGCTTCCCGCCGCTACGTCAGCAGCAACGCCATATGGATGCCGTGGCGGCAGCCTTAATCGCCGGCCAGCCCGTGCCAACGCCTGGCACCTTGGGGCGACGCGACATGGTCATTATTGAAGGGATTTATAAGTCAGCCAGCACCGGCCAACGCGTCGAACTGAAGTATACTTAATCTTACCAAGTTTTGGCGAGGTTGAGCAGGTCGAAGGAGGCTTTGGTCATCGCTTCCTCGCGTTCTTTTTCACCCTGGTTCACGCCTTCGGCGTGGATGAACGTGATGTCCCTGATGCCGATGAAATTCAGAATCTTCCGCAGGTAAGTTTCTTGGAAATCATAATCCGTGCCAGCTACGTAGCCCCCGCGGGAGGTGATGACCAAGGCTTTCTTCCCTAGGACGAGAGGTTCGACGTCACCGCTTTCGTTGATTTTAAAAGTCATCCCCGCACGGACTACTTGGTCAATCCATGCTTTCAGCGAGGCCGACACGGTGAAGTTGTGCATCGGCGAGGCGATTAAAAGGGTATCACAATTCAGCAACTCGTTAACCAACTCATCGGAGTAGTGCAGCACCCCTTTCATGGCGGGGTCGTGTTGGTCGGCCGGAGAGAAAGCGGCCCCCACCCAGGCATCGGAGATAAAAGGTGGAGGGTGGTGCCCAACGTCATGGTGCGTCACGCGGAGTCCAGGGTATTTAAGTCGGAGAGCTTGTATAAAGCCCGATGATAACTTACGTGTCACCGAGCGCACCGTTCGCGGCGAGGCATCGATGTGCAGGAGCTTCATAGGCTTAACGTAGCCTGATTGTAGCAGAAGTCAAAGGACACTCCCACTATCTGCGTGGCGCAGTTTTAGTTGCTTTGTTTTAACAAAAGGAGGTGTAAAACTTTGCAAACCTCACTGAAATGGCTGTCTGCGGCTAGATTATGCAATTCCTGTTGGTCTTGGCGGTGGTCGTAAAGTTCTACTCCATCTTTGCCCATATTCCACTCGGTGTAGCGGTAGTCATCGGTGCGGACGCTGCGGCCAATTGTTACCCCGCTTTTTTTATTTTCATAACGAACTTGGGTAAACGCCGCTCGGGTTACGTGAGTATTGGGTTGAGCCATGATGGAACACAGGCTTCGGCCTTCTAATTGCGCAGGGGCCGTGACTCCGCAAAGTTCGGTGACGGTGGGGTAGAGATCGACGAGTTCGGTAATGCTCTGAGTGCTTCCAGGTTGGAGTCCAGGGGCCCGGATAATTAATGGGACCCGCGTTGATTCTTCAAAAAGGGAGCGTTTTTGCCAAAGGCCATGTTCGCCGAGGTGGTAACCATGATCACTTAAGAAGATTACGACGGTATTTTTCGCCAGCCCTTGTTTTTCGAGTTCGGCAAGGACGAGTCCAAATTGGGCATCCATGAAACTTGTCGAAGCTAGGTAGGCCTGTTTGACCGTGCGTTGTACTTCGGTGTCCATGCCATAGTTGGCCTGCGGGGTGCTCATTAAAGCTCCTTTGGGTTTGGTTTCACGATTCCCAAGAGGTTCTTGGGGGAGACTAATCTGCGCCCGCGGGTATAACTCAAAATAATGTTTCGGGGCTACGTAGGGTGTGTGAGGTCGGAAGAAGCCCACGGCGAGAAAGAAGGGTTTGGCGTGCTTCTCTTGTAGAAATTTAACAGCTTGTGCTGCAATTTTACCATCGGTTTGTTCGCTGTCGGTGCCTTCGGCTGCCAGCCAGCTTAAGGTTGCACCGTAATTGCGAGTCCCTTTTTGAATGGTGGCGGGGTTTTGCCCTTGGCCCGCGAGGATGCTGTAAATTTCATCTTCATCATCGCAGTCGCGCCCGCGCGGATTCCAAATTAATTCCCACGATTGTGGGTCATCGAGTCCATTGGTTCCAATTTGTTTAGGGACATCATAATGATACAGTTTGCCGATACGGGCTACGGTGTAGTCCAGTTGTTTAAAAAGTTGGGGCAGCGTAACAACGTTCGGGACATTTTGGCGAAACTGAGTCGCATTATCGTAAACTTGAGTGGTGTCAGGTCTTAGGCCGGTAAGAAACGAGGCACGACTCGGATTACACAGGGCATATTGGCAGTAGGTTCTTTGGAAGGAGAAACCTTCCCGGGCCAGTTGATCGATGTGCGGGGTGAGGGCTGGACCGCCCAAACATCCCATGGACGCACGGCAGTCATCCGAAACGAGTAGTAGCACGTTGCGTCGCTCAGCGGCGGGGAGGGTGCTGGTTATAATAAAAAATAAAAAAACAGTAAGTTGGGCGGGCGACATGGGGTAGCCAGTAAGGTAAAGGCTTTGAAGCAAGCCCTCAAGCCCTACTCATCTGCACCAAGTCTAAATGGGGATACGCGGGCCAACGGCCTGTGATTGCTTTAGATTGGGATGTCTTAAGAAACGCGCTTGGTCGCCTTTAAACTGAGGGGGTAGTGTTTAGCCAAAGTGTTTAATTTACTATTTATGAATGAAGCCCTCGAAGAGCTCCCGTGCTCGTAGAGAATTTATCCGTCTCAACCCCTAGGTTTTGGAGCATATTCACGTAGAGGTTTGCTAAAGGCGTATTATTTACCGGGTCGAAGGTTAGGTGTTGGCCGTGACGGAAGCCTCCGCCCGCGAGGAGAATCGGGAGGTTTTGGTTGCTGTGCGAATTGGCGTTACCGAGGCAACTACCATAAAGCACTTGAGTCCGATCGAGCAGATTTCCTCCTGTTTCTCGGGTGTCACGGAACGCAGCCAGCATCTCTGCAAAAACGGACAGTTGGGCTTCCTCGATTTTGCGTAGTTCGGCAATTTTATCGGGTTCGTTGCCATGGTGGGTTAGCCCATGCGTTTCATTTTTAACTCCTGCGACGTGTGGGACGACCGAGAAGGTGCTGAGAGACAGGGTCACGACCCGGGTGCTATCGGTTTGGAGTGCGAGCCGGATGAGGTCGAACATCAGACGAGAACGGGCGATGACTTCATTAGCATCAGCAATATCCTTGGGCATGGGATAATCGACGGTGGGTTTGGGACGATTTTCCCAAGCTAGGTTACGTTGCAGACGTGTTTCTAGTTCGCGAACGCTCTCAAAGTATTGATCAATCCGACCCCTATCTTGAGCGTCTGAGTTACGCGCGAGTTGTTTAGTTTTTTCGAGTAACAAATCTAGGATACTCCCTCCGGCGGCGATACGTCGCATGGTAGCCGCTTTTTCTTCAGGTGTGCCAGCGACGAAAAGTCTACGATAGAGACGTTCGGCGCTGGTTTCCGCAGGCAGAATAACCCCGGAATGTGAGACTGCAATTGAGTCGGCATAATGTTCACCTTGGCGGACTGAGATAGCGAGCGAAGGAAAACGGGTGTCATTGCCGATTTTTTCAGCTAAGAATTGATCGAGGGAGAGGGTGTTACGGAAAGTTGGTTGCCCAGGGTGGGGTGCACCTGAGAGAAAACATTGTCCAGCATGGTGATTGCCATCGACTCCAGGATGAGAGAGCCCCGCAAACGTGGTGATGTAATTACGATGTGAGGATAGTAAATCAAGGTAGGGACTTGAGGATTCGCCAGTCTTAGGAAAGAAATAATATGGCATCATGCCTAACGGTACATGAATGGCGACGAGGCGCTTGGGTGGGAGTTTTTCTGCCTCCCGACCTAGGGCGGGAAGGGCTAGGCAAGCGCCCGCAGCAAAGAGGAAGTTTCGACGATTCATAACTAGGTTATCGTTAGTTGGGGAGAAAGAGGGGGCTTTGAGCTAGGGCGTGAATCAGTGAGCGTAGCCCATAGCGTTCCTTTTTAGTCTCCATTACAATTCGATGAATCTCAGCCCGATCTGCGAAGTTGATATCGGAGCCAGTGGCATAACGTGCGAGATGACCAACAAACGCTTGGGCGATGGTTACATCGTCCGCGGCAAGTAGGTCAATGAATTGAGCGGTGTCCTTGAAGGTGCGCCCATCTCGGAGTTCGCCCGAGGCGTTCACTATTTTACCAATTTTGTATTCAATTTTCCAATTAGTATGACCTTTTTCTGGAGGGGTATCTCCTTGGCCATTGGAGCGGTAGTTTAATCTTTGCCCGCCGATGGGGTCAAAGGATTCGAGGGCGAAACCGGGTGCATCGATTTTGGCGTGGCAAGCGATACAGTTGGGATTGTTGCGGTGCTTGGAAAGTTGCTCCCGAATCGTTGTCGCCCCGCGTGTATCGGGGTCGACTGCAGAGACACCAGGTGGGGGTGGTGGGGGAGGTCTATCGAGCAGACGATCGGAAACCCAGACTCCACGTTTCACTGGTGAGGTCGTAGTGCCGTTGGCAGTCAGTTTATGGATGGCAGCTTGTCCTAGTAGTCCACCGCGGAGACTGTTAGGGGGAAGTGGAACTTTGCGTATTTCAACCCCAGTCACGCCTGAGATTCCATAGTGCTCAGCTAAACGTTGCGTGAGCATGGCGAAGTCTGGCTTGAGAAGCGAACCCGCAGGTTGGTTGTGCATGATAAGTTCCCGGAGAAAGGCGGGCGTTTCGGCAGCGACCCCCTGTCCGAGTAGGTAGCTGTATTCGGGGTAGAGGAGGGGGTCAGGGTTGGTCTCGTCAAGTCGGTGAAGTTCGAGCCATTGCTTGGCGAAGTTCTGAATGAAGCGCTCAGCTCTCGGATCGCCGAGTAGTCGGTCTACTTGGGTGCGGAGCACTTCTGGTCGGTGTAGCGTATGGTTACGGGCTGTTGCGAGCAAAGCCTCATCGGGAGGGCCGTCCCACAACCAATAGGCGAGACGGCTTGCGAGAGCATTGTCGTCGGTCAATCTGGGAAGAAAGAGGAACTCAGGGGAGGTTAGTATGGCGACATAGACACGTCGCATTGCATCTTCAAAGCAGTCGTTGGCCTCGAGCCGGGTCTGGAGTAATTTGAGATAGGGTTCGATTTCTGATTCAGTGACGTCGCGACGGAACGCTTGCGGTAGGAAAGTGACAAGTAGGTCATGGGCATCTTTGACGGAATTTTCAGATTGGACTGTCTCCAACTTGGGTTCACGTTCAGCGGGTGTAAGGTCAAAGTAGATACTAGGTAGATAGCCAGGGATACTCCGGATTTTTTCGCGCCGTGGAGGGATGACGGTCGTGCCATTGACCAGAGTTTTAATCGGCAGTTTGCCGAAGAGACGCGTATGGCTCGTCGGCGGCCAAGTAGGGTTGAGGGGGCCTTCGATCTCAAACCAGTCAAGGGCCACGCCAGGACCGACGTGCTTGGCTGCTCGACCTGCGATTTGGCCGATGCGCAAGCCGTTCCACGGGACCGAAACCGGATCGAAGACGATGGATTCATGGGCGTCGAGCCAGGCCACAATCTCACCTTCCTTCGATTCCATGGACGGTGCGGTGAATGTGGAGAGGAGGCGGCCGCCTTCTTGCTGTTTGCCTTCCTCATGCGCGCGTAAGACCCCCGCTTGCGGGGCATCGCAGGAGTTCGGGTGTCCATTGGCCCAGCGGAAGCCCCAGATCGAGAGACGCAGGCGATAATTACCGGCGTAGATTGGCGAGACATTCATTGCCGCCTCATAGCCAGCGAGGTTGGGGTTGAGAAGTCCGACCGCACTTTGGCTTTGGGCGACCGCAGGGCTTTTGACTAACTGTCCCCGCCCAGCCAAGTCAGGTCCCTCATCTCCGACGTATCCCTTCTTATACTCAAATCCACCGCGGACGGGCAACGCGGGGTCGGGCTGCTTATCTTTTAATAGCACGAATTGTCCTTGGGCGAGATTGCCACCAAACTTAAAGAGACCCGCAGGATAAATCCGCTTATGATAGACTCGTGGTGGCGTGCTCTGCGTAGCAATTGCGAGGTCCAAAGCTTTTTCTACCGCCTCCTGATAAGCGGCGAGGTGTCCGGGGGAAAGATCGAGTCCGTTGCCGATTTTATCGTATCCAGCTACGCGTCCGTCGGCAGGGAGTAAGGAGATGATATCTAGGTGCGGCAGTGCGAGCAGGTCCTTGAGCGAGTTCTCGAATTCTTGGCGCGTCAGTCGACGTAGACCCATGTGATGCGGGTGGGTGGACGTGATGTCATTCGCTAGCTGAGTTCTGAGTTCGGTGACGAAGGCATCGCGTTCGACCGCCGACGGGCGCAACTTTTTTTTTGCTGGGGGCATCTCCCCGTCCGCGATGGCATCATACACCTGAATCCATTTTTCAGGCTTGGCGGCGTCGTAGTGCAGTGTGGTCAGATCGAGTCCGCCTTTCCTTGTTTCCCTATCATGGCATTCGAAGCAGTATTTCTCAAAGAAGGCATGAGTATCCAAGGCGGACACATTGCCACAGATTAGAAATAATAGGATAGCGAGCCGCCCGAACATGTTAACGTTTAAGAGCCGTATCGACGGCAATCTTTAGCTTGGCGGCAAAGATTTCGTAGCCGTTGAGGTTCAGATGCAGGTACTTATCGGAGTAAAGTTCACTTTTCAGAGTGCCGTCGGCGTGCGTGAAGGCGTCGCCTAGGTCGAGGACGCGAACTTGGGGGTCGGCCTCCAATTTTAAACTATCGAGGGCCGCATTCACTTCGCGCACCTTGGCGCCGACTTCCTTGCTGGGATCGAAGGCCGGTAAGATTTTTACGAGGATGACTTGTGACTTCGGGCAGCGGAGGCGGAGGTTTTCGACGCATAACTTGATGCCTTGAGTCGCTGCACTGACGGGTACGCCATTGGCTTGGATGAGTGGTGCGTTATTCACACCAATCATCAACACGATGATCTTGGGCGAGGCACCGTTGAGGGCACCGTGGTCGAGGCGCCAGAGGATGTGTTCCATGCGGTCGCCCCCGATTCCGAGGTTCACGGACTTTAGTCCTCCAAAGTATTTTTGCCAGGCCGCATTGAATGGTGCACCATCAAAGCCCCCGCCCCAACCTTGGGTGATACTGTCGCCAAGCAATGCAATGTCGATGGGGCCTGCGGCCTGGACATTGGCAATGTTGGTGGCGTGATGGGCAAGCCAGGCGTTGCCGTAGGTTGCATCCTTTTCACTCCAGTGTCCTGCCGTGGGTGTCACGAACCACATTTCCGGCAAATGCTTATTGACCTCATGGCCCGGTTTGCGGGTGTATTCCTCTTTGTTGACCCAAACCGTTTCGGCTTCGGTTAGTGGCCAACCTGTCAGTTGTGAGTCGAGTTTGCCTGAATTATAAGGGGCGTAGGGGTAAAGCAGGGACTTTCCGTCTGCAGTCTTGGGGGTTGGTCCGCTGGTCGTGGTGTGGCTGGACTCGGATACTGCAATTGGCTTGGCCAAAGCATCTTGGTTCGGGAGCACGACGGCGGTTCCTAACCCCTTACCATCGAGCGTCGGATCCAGCAGTGGCTTTAGTCGGGAGGCGTAGACAGCATACCCTGCGAGCGATAGGTGGATGTTATCGTGCGAGAATAAATTTTGTTTAATCGTACCGTCGGCGTTCAGGAAATCTTGGGTCAGGTCGAGTACCTTAACCTTGGGATCTGAGTCTAACTTGAGTTTATCAATCTCGAGGTTTGTTAGCAGGATGTCTTGGTAGAAACGAACCTTGGGGTTATGACAGGGTAGAATCTTCGCGACAACAATGGATGCTTCAGGGAATTTTTCACGCAGGTTAGCAAGGCAGGCTCGCACCCCTTGGGCGGCAGCGGCGACGCCCGTTTCGGGCGTGAAGAACGTGTTGTTATTACCAATCATCAGGACGATAGCACGGGGTTTAAGACCTTCGACGCCCCCGTGGTCGAGACGCCAGAGGACATTCTGAGTCTTGTCTCCGCCAATGCCGATGTTGATGGTCTTGGCATTGGGAAAGGCCTTCAGCCAAGCGTCGTTGAGGATTCCTTTGTCCAGCGGGCTACCCCATTGCTGGGTGATGGAGTCGCCGACCAGTAGAACATCGCATGGTCCGGGGTTTCTTTGCACGTAAGTAACCAACTTTGCATGTGTATCCACCCAACTTGTACCACCCCAAGTTCCTGCCGACGGCACTTCTGGCCATAGGTGAGGTAGGTGCTGGTTTAGTTCGCGTCCTGACCGGCGTTCGTATTCGGGTTTTGCAATGAATGCGGTTTCCTCGGGCGTGAGTGGCCATCCCGTTGGTTGCGGATCCGCTGGCTGGTGGGCATAGTCGAGGGCGAGAAGTGGAGTGGCAATGAGGATGAATAAATGTCTCATAGGGTGATGGCGTAAAAGATTTTAGCGGCTGGCCACCTCGCCCTTATTTTGCCGTGTGTGCAGAATTAGCCGAATATCAGTAGCGAATTGCTCGCCAAGTTTAGGTGATGCTTGTCCAGGTTGCCCAGCACTGCCAGCGCCAAGATGGACGACGAGGAATCCTGCGGTGGGAGGGAGTACGCAGCGCGACGTGATTCGTTGCCATGCTTGTGGTTTGGCTCCAGAACTGACGTAGAATTTGGCGCCGCTGGCTAAGATTTGATCTTCTTGGGGTGGCCAGTGCTTAGCGATACTTTCAGGTGCCCCCTCGAACGTATAGACTTTTACAATAAAGCGAATCGGTTCCCCCTTAACACTGCGGTTGTCTAGCAGGTTGGCTTGGAGTTCGACGTAAGCTTCGCTTGAGGCTAGGAGTTGATCGCGTACCGAACTGAGGTCGATAATTTGAAAAACGTCGCAAGATTGGTGAGGGCTATTGGGGATGTTGGGTTCGCCGGCTGCTTCCAAAAAACGCAGAGCGGTCGCATGTCCTGATGCTGAGGCAATTTCGCTGGGATCACCACCCCATTTAAAGGTCTCGGTGGGAAAGCCCTTGGGCAGGTGCCCTTTTAGTATTTGGAAGTTACCATCATGAATCCCTAGAGGTTTAATCTCAAGGTGTTCAGCTTGGGCGGCCATCAGCCAACTGAGTGAGACTAAGGTTAGGCCTATGGCGAGTAATACGGCTGTAATTCTTAATTTTTGATTCCGTTCGACCAAAATCGAAGGTTGGGCACTGGCTTGTTCAAGGTTCAGCTCATCGAGTGTCGTATGCAGTTGTCCATGGAAGCTTGCCTCAGTGCGGAAGTAAGCGAGGGCTTCATGGTTCGAGCGAAGTAATTCGCTAAGCTCGGCAGCCTCGCTGGGAGTTAGGCGAGACTCCGACCAAGCTTCAAAAAGAGTATCAAGGCGTTTTTGATTCATAAATTTAGGAATTACTCATAGTCCGATCAACACAGGTACGAAGGCTTTGGCGGGCACGAGTGAGTGCAACCCGGACTGCACTAGGTGTCCAACCGATGCGCTCAGCAATCATCTCCGGCATCTCTCCGAGATGGTAGCGGCGACGAATCAGTTCTGCCGCTTTGGGCGCAAGTTTTCCAAGGCACTTTTTAAGGGCCTCGGTCCGTGGGCCAAGTATTTCGGGTTTAGGATCCTCGGTGCCATAGAGCATCTCCATCACATCGTCGTCCAGACGTGCCTCACTTTTAGCACGAGAACGTTGGAATTGCAGGGCTTGATATCGAGCAACCGTACAAGCCCAAGCAGGGAAATTAGTGCCGAGAGTGTAGGTCGCCGCCTTATGACTAATGGTGAGAAAGGTTTCTTGGACGATGTCCTGTGCGTTACCCAGATTAGGCTCAATCGTTAGGACGTAATACAGCACCACCTGTTGGTGCTGTACGAAAAGTCGTTGAACCTGCAGGGTGTGTTCGGAGGGGTCGGGGGAGTTTCCCATGCCTAAGATACCGCAATTTGGGCGATGACGTTAGCAATTTACCTTAGAAATTTTTTTTAGATAAGTCTAATTTCGCAATATATACGGCTTAAAAGATTACAATAGGGGTTAAGGTGCCCCTTAAAATTTAGTTCTTTTTAGCCAAAACCAACCCAAGCCGCGATGAGAATCGCAGCCAGTAGCACTCAGGTTGCCTAATTTGACCTTTTACGACCCTTACACTTCCCAGTCTTCGCCTTTGCCCTGGAGGACGCGGTCGATGGCTTGGAGGACAAGTTCGATGCCTTGCTCAGTGGTCGTTTGATCGGTGCGAATATGCACATCGGGCGACTCCGGAGCTTCGTAAGGCGAGGAGATGCCTGTGAACTCCGCAATTTCCCCACGGCGTGCTTTGGCGTAGAGACCTTTCACGTCGCGCGATTCGCAGACAGCGAGCGGAGCATCGACAAACACTTCAATGAAGGGATGGTTGGCCAAGAGCGCCCGAGCCTTTTCACGGTCAGCACTTAAAGGTGCGATGAGCGTGACGAGGGCAATGTTGCCACTGTTGGCAAATAAACCTGCCACACCGGAGGCCCGGCGAACGCTTTCGGCGCGATCGGCGGCACTGAAGCCTAAATCACGATTAAGGGACGCACGGAGGTCGTCGCCATCGACGCGTACCACTTGGCGGCCCGCATCAAACAGACGGCGTTCAACGCCTTCGGCGATGGTGGACTTACCCGAACCCGAGAGTCCGGTGAACCAGACCACCGCAGGGGCGTGACCCGAGCGAGCGGCGCGTTCGCTGGTAGTGACTTTACCCGAGAGGTTCTTCGCTTTCGATTTGGCTTCGAGGATAATACCTCCGCCGTGAATCCGACCGTGGTCTTCGAGGGCGAAACGACCCGTGATAGCACACTCTTGGTGCAAGTCGAAGGCGAGCGGGCGGGTGGTGCGTACCAGCACTTCACCGATGTGATCACGCGGGATGCTGTCGGATTTGATTTCCGCAAGCGTGTTCGCGTCGGTGATTTTTTCTACTGAGGTAATCACCGCTTCGACGTTTTGCGTCAATAAGCGGAGGCGGTAAGTCTTTTTCGTTACCAAGGGTTCTTTTCCTAGCCAGAAGATGCGGGCACGGAACTCACTGCCAACGCGCGGTTGGTGTGCTGGGTGCGAGGCGATTTGCCCGCGCTCGACGAAGATTTGTTCGCTGAGGGTGACGCTAGCAGATTCGCCCGTGACGACAACGGCACGCGAGGGGCCAGGCCAATCTTCAAAGGTCTTAACCGTGCTGCGGCGACCGCCAGGTTGGAAAATCAATTCATCTTCGGGCTTGATCGAACCTGCTTCAACGCGACCCGCGACGATACGACGGTGGTCAAAACGGTAGATGTCCGAAACCGGCAGGCGCAGGGGCAACCCGGTTAAATCGTCCTCATGCTTAAAGGCATCAAGGGCTTCGGTGACCGTAGGACCTTTCCACCAAGGCGTGTTAGCAGAACGTTGGACGATGTTTTCACCATGCTTGGCGGCGATGGGGATGAAGTTGACGGCGGTCAGTCCGAGCGAACGCAGGAAGGTTGTATATTCGGCGCGGATCTTTTCGTACGTGCTTTCGGAGTATTGCACCAAGTCCATCTTATTGACCAAGACGACCAGCTGTTTCACCCCGAGAAGCGAGAGGAGGAAGGCGTGGCGACGCGATTGATCCATGACGCCTTCATGGGCATCAATGAGCAGTAAGGCCGCGGAGGCACTCGCCGCGCCCGTGACCATGTTCTTCAAGAACTCTTTGTGACCTGGCGCATCGATGATGGCATAGGCTCGTTGCTTCGTGCGGAAGAAAATCCGCGTGGTATCAATAGTGATGTTCTGTTCTTGTTCTTCGAGGAGTGCGTCGAGCAAGAAGGCGTATTCGAAGTCCATGCCTTCGGCGGCACAGTTGCGACGCACTTGTTCGATTTTTCCGTTGGGCAAGGAATCGGTGTCGTGCAGTAAGCGACCTACAAAGGTCGATTTACCGTGGTCGACGTGACCGACGACTACCACGTGCATCTTGCGTTGGTCTTCGGAATCTAAGTGAGCGTCCATGGCGGTACGATGATGAGGTTCGGCTTTGGACATAAGATTACATGAAACCCTTCGCGCGGAGGGCTTGCATGGAGTTGCGACCCACGTGGTCTTGGGCGCGACCTGCGCGTTCGCTTACGCGGGTGAGTTTTAATTCCGCAATCACTTCGTCGATGTTGCTCGCGTTGCTGTCGACAGGGTGGGTGATGGGGTGGCAACCGAGGGAGCGGAAACGCTTCCCTTGACGAGCGTAGTACAGCGTGGGGTTAGGAATGTTTTCGCGGCGGATGTATTCCCAGATGTCGAGCTCGGTCCACTCTAAGAGCGGTTGCACACGGACGTGACCACCTTCGGGGGCAGTACTCGCAAATTGACCCCAGAACTCTGGTGGCTGATCTTTATAATCCCACACCCCTTCGGCGGAGCGGGGCGAGAACCAGCGTTCTTTGGCGCGCGTGGGATCTTCGTCGCGACGAATCCCCGTCACCAACGCATCCCATTTAAATTCATCAATGGCCGCTTTGAGGGCGACGGTTTTTAATTCGTGCGTCACCGTGACGGGGTCGTGGGTTGCGTAACTAATCCCGCGTTTAATGGCGTCTTCGTTGATGCGTACGATGAGGTCAATGCCGTGCAGTGCCTTCGCTTTTTCCCGGAATTCATACATCTCAGGGAATTCATACGTCGTATCGATGTGCAGGAGCGGGAAAGGGATTTTGCCGCAGAAAGCTTTGCGGGCTAACCAGATGAGGACGTTGGAGTCCTTACCCATCGACCAGGGCATGCACACCGAGCGGAAATTGGCAAAGGCCTCACGGAAGATGTGAATCGACGTCTGTTCGAGTCGGGTAAGGTGATCTTGCTGAGCGTTTCGAGACATAAGGAAATTATTGAGGGCGGGGGCGATTGTGGAGTCCGCATTCCGTTTTATTAAATCCAACCCAGCGACCGCTTCGCTCGTCATCTGACGTCGGGAGGGCGGTACAAGGGGCACAACCAATGGAACGGAAACCACGGTCGTGGAGTACGTTATAAGGGATTTGGTGGCTTCTAATATAATCCCAAACTTGCTCGCGGCTCCAATCGACGAGCGGGTTGAGTTTGACCAGTTCAGTGTGGTCGGGACGGGCGACTAAACTCACTAACGGCGTGACCGAGCGTTCTTGAGACTGATCGCGGCGCACGCCCGTAATCCATAAATCGAGGGCGAAAAGTTTTTGATCCAATACGGCCACTTTGCGCAGGCCGCAGCATTTTTCAGGATCGCGCTTCCAGAGTTCGGGGCCGTGCGTGACGGCTTGTTCGGCGACCGTTTGTGCTGGTTGCAGGTCTTCGATGGTAATCCCCAGGTGCTTTTCCAGTTGGGCTTTAAGTTCTAAAGTTTCGGGAAAAAGCAGTCCGGTGTTTAACGTGAAAGCGGGTAGGTTTAAGCCTAGGCTCTTAGCTAAGTGCAGGATGACGATCCCCGCAGGTTGGAAACTGGTGCCGATACCCGCCCGCGCCCCAAACGTTTCGGCGGCCCAACGCAAACGATCGCCAGCACTTAAAGCCGTGAGGCGAGCGTCGAGCGCAGGAATGTCCGAGGCTGAGGGCACGCGAACGAAACCAGATTAAGCCGTGGGCCAGATCGCCGCTTGGTCGGCCCAATCGCCAAACGCTTGGCCCGGACGACGCTCCTTGGCATATTGTTGATATAACCCGCCCACGAGCACGGGGATTTCATCCGTGGGGACCGATTCTTTCCAAATGCGAGCGAGGCGCGTACCTTCACGGTTACCACCGAGCATCAAATTATATTTGCCGGGAGCCTTGCCCACTAAGCCGATTTCGGCGTTGTAGGGGCGAGCGCAACCGTTGGGGCAGCCCGTCATCCGGACTACTAATTCTTCGCCAGCGACGCCAGCGGCTGCTTGACCCGCTTCGATTTTAGCCAGCAAAGCTGGGAAGACGCGTTCCGATTCAGCCAAGGCTAGGCCACACGTGGGGAGAGCAGGGCAAGCCATGCCACGGCCTTTGATGAGACCAGGGTTGAAGACGATGCTGCAACCACGGTCGTGCAGGATTTTTTCGATGGCCGCTTTGTCGGCGGTCTTGATGTCCGAGAGGATTAAATTTTGCGTCGCCGTTAAGCGGAACGTCGGAGCGAACTGCGTGGCAATTTCACGCAGTGCGGTTTTGAGCAAGTAGGTACCCGCATCTTTAACGCGACCCGTTTCCACGAACAGTCCCAAGAACCATTCGCCGTTGTTTTGTTGGAACCAACCAAAGGCATCACCTTGACCCTTGAAGAGGAAAGGCTTGGCCGCGGGAAGTGCTTGGCCGAGGCGTTGAGCGAGCTCTTGTTGGAACCAAGCCACGCCTTTTTCTTCTAGCACATACTTGATGCGAGCGTGCTTGCGGTCGGTGCGATCACCCCAATCGCGGTGGATGCTGACAACCGCTTCGCCAACGGCGACGAGTTGGTCGCGCGTGAGGAAACCGATGACGTCCGCTAAGCGAGGGAAGGTAAGTTTATTGCCGTGCGAGGTGCCGAGACCGCCACCAACGAGTAAGTTGTAGCCTAAGAGTTTACCGTTTTCGACAATGGCCACGAAGCCCATGTCATTGGTGAAAATATCCGTGTCGTTATTGGGCGGAATGGCGAAGCCGGTTTTAAATTTCCGCGGCAAATAAGTTTTTCCGTAAAGTTTATCAATCGGGGCACCGCTCTCATCGAGGTCCGCCGGTGGAGGGAGGTAGGGGTTGGATTGATCGCCGCTAGTGCGGGCTTTGGCGATTTTTTCTCCCAAGCCTAAATCGACTTGTACGCCGTCTACCCAAATCGAGTGGTAAGCGGTGGTGCGAGGTAAGAGGGCGCGCGTGAGGGTGAAAGCATCTTCTTCCACCGCGGCGCTCACGGCATCAATCGGAGGGTTCGTGGGAGCCGTGACATTGCGATTCACGTCACCGCACGTTGCTAAGGTCGAGCTGAGCGATTCGTTGATCGATTTAATTAAAGGACCAACGCCTTTTTGGATAACGCCGTGGAATTGGAAAGTTTGGCGCGAGGTAATGCGCAGGGTGCCATTGGCGAAGCGGCCGGACAGTTCGTCGTAAACCAAGTACTGGGCGGCGGGGACGATGCCACCCGTTTGGCGCGTGCGCACCATGACGGAGTATTCTTTGCCCGTCTTGCGCTTATCGCGGTCGTCTTGTTGGTAAATCCCGTGGAATTTGATGAATTGTTCGTCATCCCCGCTGAAGCGATCGGCTTCGGGGTTGGCGAGGGTTTCGCGAATGTTACCCGAAAGGTCTGGCTTTTCGGCTTTTAGGAATTCATTCTTCGTCAGTGGCTTTTCAGAGGGCTTATCCATAATTTAAACTTGTTAAGTTTACTTATGATTACTTAAATAGAGGTCAAGGTCAAATCATGGTCAACATTTCACATGGCAGGGTAGTGTTTGTCGGTGCCGGTCCCGGCGCCGCCGATCTCATTACTGTCCGGGGTTGGCGACTGCTCAAAGCTGCCGAGGTCGTGATTCATGATGCTTTGCCGGGTGATGCCTTATTGGCCGAGATTTCCCCCTCCGCTCGCGTCATTGCTGTGGGGAAGCGCTGTGGAGTTCACTCGAAGACGCAGGATGAGATTAATGCAATTTTGCTGGAAGAGGCCCAAAAGACCGCGCTCGTTGTCCGATTAAAGGGCGGCGACCCGGGGGTGTTCGGACGCTTGGGCGAGGAAATGGATTTTTTAGCCAACCAAGGCATTTCGTTTGAAGTCGTGCCTGGCGTCACCGCTGCCACGGCTGCGGGTGCTGAAGCGGGCTTTCCGTTGACGCAACGTGGCAAGGCCACGGCGGTAACTTTTTTAACCGGACACTGCGCGGATGGTTCGGAGCAAGATTGGGCGGCACACGTGCAAACGGGAGCCACGCTCTGTCTTTACATGGGGACGAAGTCGTTGCCCTCCGTCGCGCAAAAACTCATTCAAGTGGGAGCTTCGCCAGATTTGCCCATTCGTTTGTTAGCCAAGATTTCGCAACCTGGTGCGGAAGATGTTTTGACGACTTTGCGTGGTTTGGCAGCGGAAGAATTAGACATCACGGCTTTACCGACGCCCTTGTTAGCCGTGGTCGGTGCTGTTGTGGCTCCCCCGCGCGTCTCCGGATTGTTGGGCCGCGTGGCCGCGCTGGTTTAACGGATTTTACGGGCCTGTTCGTAACGTGTTGCTAAAAGCTTAGGCAGTGCTGGGTGGGTTCCAATCAACGCACTCATTTGCCAATGCGTACTGGCTTGAGCGGCTTGGGTGGCGATTTGGGCCACGTCGCCATCTGGTCCTGCATGACGTCCCGGCAGCAAAAATTGCATTAAGATAATCACGTTGCCCTGCAGGCGCGCTAGCGCGTGGGCGAGTAAGGGCTCGTTGAAATCATACGCAGGCTCTGGGCGTCGCTCCATGGAGCAAGCGATGAGGTCGGCTTCCGAAATTTGGAGTGCAGTCCGGAGTTCTTGCGCCAAGGCATTGCGCACGGCGGTGACGGATGGTTGCGGCGAGCCGTGATCGCAGAGTAATACCCGGTGCTGACCGCGTTGCCACCCCGCGGCCTGGAGTTGGTCTAAAAGAATGTTTCTTAAAGCACCGCTCTCATCGTAAAGAGGTGGAGCTATGGTTAGTCGCATCGTCGCCGGTGCCTGAGCCGCGAATTCCTGTGGAAGAAATTCGGTAATCGCCAAGCTCGGCCCCATGAAAAGGGGAAGCACGACGAGATCGGTGACACCCTCGCTGGCCGCCGCTTGTACGGCTTGGTGAAAAATAACCGCCGGTTGATTATTTAAGACTTCGGCGGGGATTTTATGTGAATGCAGGACCGAGACTGGGTGGACAGTGGCCCCGATTAATTGACCGACTTCTACCGAAAGTTTTCGCAAGGCCAGCGTGGCTTCCGGTCTAAGCGAGCCGTTATCCACCAGCAGGATGCGAGTTAGAGCCATGTTTCTTTAAGAAAGTAGGGGTTGTGGTCGGATGGCAATGTCGAGTTTGTGGTTTGCCAAAAGCTCCAGAATGGGCGGAGATGGAGGGATGCAATACCCCGTACGTTTGGGCCTTGTGGCTCTGGTTTGGCTGTCTTCTTTGGTCAGTTTATCGGCTGCCGAGAAATGGCTCACTGATCTTGAGGAGGCCAAGAAGGTCGCCCAAGCGGAGAAGAAAGATATTCTCGTCGACTTCACCGGCAGCGATTGGTGCGTGTGGTGTCAGCGCCTGAAGGCAGAGGTTTTTGACAAGCCAGAGTTCGCGGCTGCCTCCAAGGATTTCGTCTTGGTTGAACTAGATTTCCCTCGTGCCAAAAAACTCGCTCCTGGCGTGAAGGAAAAGAATGAGGCTTTGGCGAAGCAGTTTAATATCAGTGGCTTCCCTACGGTGTTACTCTTGGACTCGAAGGGCGAACTCTTTGCCCAAACGGGTTACGCTGAAGGTGGTGCCGTGAAGTACCTCGCCAGTTTAGCGGAACTGCGGAAGCAAAACACGCCCGAGGGCAAAAAGGCCTTAGCCGAAAGCATGAAGCAAGAGGCGTTGGTGGAAGAATTGAGCCAAGGTCTCGAAGCGATTCTCGATCCCTTACTCGAAAAGAAAGATGAAGCGGCGGCCGAAGCGGCCCTCCAGAAATTCTTGAAAGATAAAGATGTGAAGGGTGATTTACGCCTTCGCTTAACGGCGCAAAGCCGCGTGGGGATGTTGATTAATTGCCATCCGGGCAATCATAACGCCGTCATCAAGATGTTGGATGATTTATTAAAAGATCAGGCCGATTCGCCTACGGTGAAAGAGTTAAAAGAACTCCGTGAGCGGGTGGTCAAAGTCCGCGACACCGAAACCGCTCAAGGCAAAACTAAGTAATTTTTAAACGAACCATGAAATCCTCCTCTCGTTTGCTAGCCCTAACCTTATGGGCTCTTTCCACGGCTGCAGCTTGTGCGGCTCCTGTCTGGTTGACCGACTTGGATGAAGCCAAGAAAGTCGCTACCAAGGAAAATAAACCTATCTTAGTCGACTTCACCGGTAGCGATTGGTGTGGTTATTGCATTAAGTTACACGCGGAAGTTTTCGATAAACCAGAGTTTGAAGCCTTTGCGAAGGACTACGTCTTGGTCGAATTGGATTTTCCTAATAAGAAGCCTCAACCAGCGGACGTGAAGGCTAAGAATCGCGAGATTCAGCAGAAGTTTGCCGTGACCGGTTTCCCGACGATTTTGCTCATCGATGCGAAATCGGGAGAAGCCTATGGCCGCGAAAGCGGTTATGGTCCAGGCACCGGTCCTAAGGCTTATTTAGAGAAATTGAATGCTTTTAAGAATACGCCCGAAGCGCGTAAGGCTTTAGCGGATGAATCTAAAAAGTCTGCCGAAGTGAATTCTAAACGCGCTGCTTTATCGACGAAGATTAAGGCCGCGATTGACGCTAAGGACTTTGACGCGGCCTCGGCTGCTTACGACGAAATGTATAAGGATGCGACTGGTGCGAACAAAGCCATTGCCTCGATTAATAAGGCTTTAGTGTCTCAGCGCATTGACCCTGCGAACAAAGATCGTGCCCTGCAGTATGCGGATGAAGCGATTAAGTTGGCCACAGGCAACGACCGCCTCTTGAAGGCTTTCACTGAGATGCGCGATCGCATCGCGAAGGGTGAGAATTTGACCCAGCCTCGCGGGGTGGCTCCTGCTGCTCCTACCACGCCTAAAGTTCCCGCTAAGAAGGTCGACCAAGGCGCTTAAGCCCAGTTCTAAAGACTTACTGATAAAAGGGCGTGATTCATTTCACGCCCTTTTTCTTTTAGCGAACCGTTGTGCCTTTACCAAAGCGACGCGATTGGGGCCGTGAGAACTTCCTGCGGTGTTTTGCCGCGGGCTCGCAGGGTTTGCAGGGATAAGCCATCGTGGCGTTTGGCTAGTCGGTGTCCTTGCGCGTCTAAAATTAAGGATGCATGAGCCCACGCCGGTGTGTCCCAACCGAGGGCGCGGTAGATGAGTTTTTGGCGCGCTGTTGAGAGCAGGAGATCGGCGCCGCGTACGACTTCAGTGATGCCCATGGCGAGATCATCGGCGACGACGGCCAATTCGTAGGCTGGAAAGCCATCTTTGCGCCATACGAGGAAATCGCCAAAGTCTTTGCCCGCCGTGAAGGCTTGGGGTCCTTGTAGTTGATCCTGGAAAGTAATCACTTCGCCGTCGGGCACACGGAAGCGCCAATTGGTTTTTCCGGGGTCGGTGGCACCAAGGTGTGCGTCTAATGCGGGTCGAAGGGCCGCCGGGAAAATCGGCTCACGGTCGTCCTCGGCATGGGGGGCTTGTAAGCTACGTGCTACGTCCTGACGCGATTTATCACAGGGGTAGAGGTGGCCGGTGGCGTGGAGTTGTTTCCAAATCGAGAGGTAAAACTCCAGTCTGGCGGATTGCTGGTAGGGTGCATGGGGGCCACCGATGTCAGGGCCTTCTTGCCACTCAATCCCCAGCCAGTGCAGGTCGTCTTGGGCTGCGAGTGTAAAAGCCTCCTGACAGCGTGCTTGGTCGAGGTCCTCGGTGCGGTAAATCAGCTGTCCATGGGCTGCTCGGCAGCGTTGTGCCGCCAAGGCGAAGGTGCGAGCATGGCCGAGGTGTAGTCGACCCGTAGGCGTGGGGGCGAGTCGACCGCGGTATGAAGCCATCGCCACAGGATACGTTACAGCGGGTTAGCCGTGTCGATGAATTCCCACGGCAACTGGAATTCTTGCGCTACGGCCATGGCGAGTGCTTTGACGCCCCAAGTTTCGGTAGCGTAGTGACCGCACGGATACAAGTTCCAGCCTTGTTCTTGAGCCTCATTGAAGTGCTCCTCCCGTAATTCACCCGTGATCAAGGTGTCGCATCCGACGCTTTTTAAATAAGGGAGGGCACTCCGTCCGCTCCCGCTCAGGATGGCAATTTTAGATGGTCGAGCGGAACCAAACTCGATGGCCTTGAACGTTGCAGGGTAGGAGTGCTTTAACTGCCGTGCTAAAGTCGTTCGGGCGATGCCCTGACACACGCAAGCAATCGGCGTACCTTCGAAGTCTACGAACCAATCGATAATTTTAAGGCCGAGGTCTTGGGCGATGAGGGCGTTATTACCGATGGTCGGGTGGGCATCGAGTGGCAGGTGGCTCGAGTAGACGGAAAGTTGGTGTTTAGTTAAGGCTGCCCGACGCAGTTTTTGGACCGCTTTTAAAGGTGAAACCGGGCGCCAGTGGATCCCGTGGTGGACGATTAAAAAGTCGATGCCTCGTTGGCGGGCTAACTTAAACACTTCGGCCCCCGCATCGACGGCGGCTCCGATTTTGCGGACTTGCTTCCGTCCGCTGAATTGCAGCCCATTTTTTGCTCCCTCGAAATCCTTAATTTTTTTCCGGTGCGTGAGGGTGTCACAGAAACGGCTGATTAAGGCGGGTGAAGGATGCATGGTTAAAGCGGCTTGAGATTGCTCGGCGGGGGCGTGTGGTGGCGGAGCGTACTGGCTTCAAAAAATTCCGGAGGGATTTGCAGGTGTAAACTCGCGGCGGTGAAACGCAGTAGGTCGACATCACGGGTCGTTTCATCGCGCACACTGCAACTGCCAATGAGCCATTGTTCGTCGGCTTTAGCGAATTCCTCAATTTGCACCAAGCGTACCGCTTGATTTTGGCTATTGCGATACGTTGCCGTCACGAGGGCGTTGTAGACCCGGTCGAGTCCGAATTCTACCGTGGAGGGTTCTTCTCCGGTGGAGTTACTGGCCTTAAAGAAATGCACGGGACGTCCTCGAGAGCGTTCCGTGCTCGTGTAATGCGTGTTAGCCCAGTGGGTGAAAGGCAGGGCGATGTCGAAAGGCGTTAGTAACAGTCCTGGGGCTAGGGGTTGATTGAGGGCAGCGGGGGCGAGGAGTCGTGCGGGCTGATCGTTTTGACTCAGCCAGAATTTGGAGTCTTGGGTCGATTTAGTCGCGACGAAGACTAGGCGTGGCGTCTGGTCATGGGCTGGAATCTCAACCCGAAGCAAGGGGCCAGTGTTGCTCCAACTCGCCCAGAGTAAGCCTGGGATGGGTGTGCCAGAATCGCCGTGGCGTGGTTGGTGCGTGATGCTGAACTGCATGCAGAGGTCGCCACTGAGGCGCGAGCCTCGGAAATCGCTGAGGACTTGGGCCGCTTGGGGGGCGGTCAGTTGAATAAAGCCCGGATCGTCAACGCGTGGTTGAGCGAAGACGCTAAGCGTTGTGCAGAAAACGCCTACCCAGAGTTTGCAAAAACTGCGGCAGGAAATTTTCACACTCGATTACTTACCTGCAGGGGCAGGGGTCGTAGGAGCGGCGGCGGGTGCCGTCGTCGTGGTAGCGGCAGGGGCAGCAGGAGTCGTGGCCGCGGGGGCAGCTGGAGTGGTCGAGGCTTTCTTCGTGGCATCCTCGGCAGGTTTAGCGTTCACGCTCGTCGTAGCGGGCGCGGCTGAGGTACCTAAAGCGGTGGCCGATTGGTGTTCCCGGGCAACGAAGCCGAGGTAGAGACCAAAGCTGAGGATGAAGAGGATGATGGTCAGCGTGGTCGTCATGCGGGAGAGCACATTAGCTGATTCTCCACCGAAGACCGTTTCAGCGGCGCCGCCACCGAGGGCCGAGCCCATACCCGCGTTGGCGCTGGGGCGTTGCATGAGGATGATGATGACTACCAAGAGGCAGACCACGAAAAGGGCGAATACCGAGGCGTAGAGCAGGAAATCCTTCATCCCCCCATCCAAGCGGTCGGGAATTGATAAAACAATGCCAAAATCACACTTGGGTGTAGGCCCCCCCCTCCACCCGGTAGGTTAACCATTCTCCGGTGGGGGGTGGCGTAGTGCCCGTAGCGATGACTTGGTGATTATGGCCTACTTCTGACCAAAAAGCCCTTCGGCGGGTATCATCGAGTTCACCCAAGACGTCGTCCGCCAAGATCACAGGAGGGGTGGAGGTCCGTTGGGAGTCGCGGTTTAGGCGGGCCAAGCAGAGGGCGAGTACGAGGAGTCTCTGTTGGCCTTCCGAGGCGTAGTCGGCGGCATCCTGGCGGTTGAAGTGGATGTTAAAGTCGTCGCGCTGAGGTCCCCGTAGGGTCGTGCCAGCGGCGAGGTCGGCCCGACGCATTTTTTGCCACAGTTCGGGAAGTTGCTCGGCTGGGCAATCGGGTTGGTAGACTAAACTGCTGTCTTGTTGGGGGAAGCCCGCTCTGGCACAGGCCTCTTGGAGGCTTTGGGCTAATTCTGGGATGACACGTGTCCGGGCTTCGGTGATGAGCCGAGCTGGAGCGAGCATCGCTTTTTCAAAGGCGATGATGGCGTCGACGTCATGGGGTTCGACTTTTAGGAGGGCATTACGACCTTCGAGCGCCCGCGTGTAGTCGCGCAAGGCCGTTAAGTAGTCGCCTTCGGTCGTGCCAATCGTGGCATCGAGCCAGCGACGGCGATTGCCTGGTGATCCGCGGATGAGGCGCAAATCATCAGAGCAAAAAACAATGGTCGGGAATTGTCCGAGGTGTTGCGACAAAGAGGGAATTGCCGTGCCGTTGAGCAGGCCCTTGCGCGATCCTTTGCTGAGGCGGATTTCGATTTCTGCCAACTCTTGGGCCTCCAAGCTAACATCGATACGCAAGCGCGCTTCGGTGCAGCCCGTGCGAATCAGCGGACTGATTTCAGTCGTGCGAAAAGAACGCAGGGCGGAAACTAAAGCTGCGGCTTCCAGTAAATTGGTTTTACCCTGACCGTTGTCGCCTAACAAAAAAACCCGCGGGGCATCGATGGTGACATCGGCAAACGTGAGATTGCGAAAATCGGCCGCCCGGATGCGGGTGAGGCGCATAGGCTTAGTCGGGAATATCCAATTTCATGCCGATTTGCAGGGCATTAGCACTAGGCAACTTATTGGCTCGCATGATATCGCCCGCTCGACTGCGGGTGCCGTAGGCACTTTGGGAAATCGAGGACAGGGTATCGCCTTTAGCGACGACGTAGGTCTTAAACTTCGGACCTTTTTTATCGGGATTGATGGGGCCAGGCGTCGCGGGAGTATTTTTCGGATTCGCGGGCGTGGCCAGGTCCGTATTCGTCGTCGCCAATTTATTGTTCGCATCGGGCAATCGTTGATTGCGAGTAGCGTCGGCGAGTTCGCGTTTAAGTTTTTCGTTTTCGGCCAAGAGGCGGCGCACGCGTTCATTTAAATCGGCATTGCCCATGGCATCAGGTTCCATCGGACGTCCGGGGAGTTGGGCCATGAATTGCTTCTCCGCCGTCTTGATCATCTGTTTGACGATCTCTTTTTGTTCCGAGTTGGGTTTGAGCCGGACGTACTGATTGTAATGGTAAATCGCTGGAAGGGGGTCGTTGAGATCGCTGTAGAGACGCCCCGCTTCGAGGTGGGCCTCGGCCGCACCTTTATGGTTATCGATGACCTTCAAGAAGGACTCTAAGGCTTTACGCGTTTCCCCTTGTTTTTGATAGATTTGCCCTTGGCGATATTCGGGGTCTTCGGTTTCCAGAGAACGTGGACCAGAAGTTAACGAATCATCGCATCCGACGAGTAAAAGTAAGAGGAGAGCAAACAGCGCACGGCTCATTGGCTAACCATCATAATTCTTTTTCCGTGCTTCAATCTAAAATCATTCACTTAATGCTAACTGCAGTGCCGCGGTGAGGTCGGGTGTACGAAATTTGAAGCCGTGATGGAGCGCACGCTGGGGGTACACGGCTAAATCAGCCAGGAGAGTTTCTTGCCCCATTTGCCCCCAAAGACCTTTTACGGCCCAAGCGGGCAGGGGGAGGAAGCAAGGGCGGTGAAGGTGTGCCGCAAGGGCACGTGCGAACTCCATTTGAGACAATGGATAAGGGGCCACGGCATTGACGGGACCTTGAAGCTCAGGCGTTGCCAGCAACCAAGAGATGAGGGCTACTAGGTCTTCGAGTTGAATCCAACTGAGCTGTTGCTTTCCGGATCCAATCGGCCCGCCTAAACCGAGTTTGAAAGGCGTTAGCATTTGGGCCAATGCCCCACCTGAGGCGGCCAAGACGATACCCGTACGCAGGTTGATGGTTCGGATGCCTGCGGCTTGTGCAGGTTGTGTAGCCGCTTCCCAGTCGGCGCATAGCTGGCCGAGAAACCCCGCGGTGCTGACGGTAGAATTCTCGGTGAGGTTCTCATGGGGACGAGAGAAACCATAGCGGTTGATGCCCGACATGGCGATGAAGCAGGCCGGCTTTTTCTGTAGTTGAGCCAGCGCTTGGCTGAGCGCACGCGTTGCAGCCACTCGGCTGTCGGTGATTTGCTGTTGGGCTGTTTTAGTCCACCGCCTTACAATTGGCGTGCCCGCGAGGTGGATAATGGCATCGGCACCTTCGAGGGATTGAAGCAGGGCGGGGGTCAGTTCAAGGTAACGCCAGCGAATGGGAACCACGGTGTGGCCTTGGGTTCGCAAGCTTCGGCATAAAGCTTTTCCAATCAGCCCCGAGGCTCCAGTGACGACGATGCGTTTTTGGGGGGACATCGGTGAGTCTTTTACGCTGGGCGATCTACCGTTAAAATCCATGGTTTAACGGTAAAGTCGGATTTCCCTAAGTGTTCGACCTGAGCACCGTCGCGTAGGCATTTGTCGGCGAATTGACGTACGACGGCTTCTTCTAATTTACCTCCATCATGGCCGGTGTAAACGACCACGACTAAACGTCCGCCTGGTTTTAGATTTTGATAGGTGGCTTGAAGGGCTTGGGCCGTAGATTCGGGGAGTGTAATGATTTTTTCATTACCTCCAGGAAGGTAGCCAAGGTTGAAGATGGCCGCACTCAGTTGACCGCGGTGTGCAGCGGGGAGTGTCGTGGCGATTTCCGCATGGCTGCGCGTATGCAACGTGACTTGAGTCTGCAATCCGGCCAATTGTAGCAGGTTTTCGGTGGCGCGGATGGCTTCGGGTTGAATGTCGAAACTATGCACGTGACCGGTGGGACCTACCTTTTGCGCCAAGAATGCGGTATCCCGGCCTTTACCAGCGGTGCCGTCGAGTGCGATGTCGCCAAGGTGGAGTTTAGCTCCGGCTAACTGTTGAGCCTGCTCGGTGACGCGGACTGGGGTTAGGGTAGCCAAGGGAATTTGCGGTAATTAGGTGGACGTTTTTCATTCCAAGCCCGACGACCTTCGTCGCCTTCTTCAGAAAGGTAATAGAGCAGGGTGGCGTTGCCAGCGAGCTCTTGAATGCCCGATTGGCCGTCGAGTTCAGCATTGAAGGCGGACTTTAAGCAGCGGATGGCCAAGGGGCTCTTACTCAAAATCTCTTGGGCCCATTGAATCCCTTCTTGTTCGAGGCGCTCCATCGGCACCACCGCATTGACTAAGCCCATCTCCAAAGCTTGTTGGGCGTCGTATTGTCGGCAGAGGTACCAGATCTCTCGGGCTTTCTTTTGTCCAACGATGCGGGCGAGGTAGGAAGCTCCGAAGCCGCCGTCGAAACTGCCGACCTTTGGACCCGTCTGGCCAAATACGGCGTTGTCCGCCGCAATCGTGAGGTCGCAAATCACATGCAAAACATGGCCGCCACCGATGGCAAAGCCAGCGACGAGGGCGATGACCACCTTCGGCATGGAGCGGATGAGTTTTTGAAGGTCGAGTACGTTGAGGCGGGGTACGCCGTCTTGCCCCACATAACCCCCTTTTTTCTCCCCTCGAATCTTTTGATCGCCGCCCGCACAAAAGGCGAATTGGCCATCATGCTGGGGGTTGGCGCCTTGGAGGAGTACCACGCCGATTTTAGCGTCATCGCGTGCATCGCTAAAGGCTCGAAGCATCTCGGCGATGGTGTCCGGGGTGAAAGCATTCCTGCGGTGGGGGCGGTTAATCGTTACCCGAGCTATCCCGTCCGCTTTTTCATAGATAATATCGGTGAAGTCGCCGGCTTTTTGCCATCGAATTTCAGGTTGCATGACACGAATTTGTCGGACGAAAGGTAGAATTCCAATGATTAAGCGTCAGCACGCTTGAAAAATTACCCACACCTGCCCACTTTACCTTCACTTATGGCAAGCCTTACTCCTGACCAAACCGCTAAGGTCGCTGCATGGGTCGCCGCTGGTGCCACCCTTTCGCAGGTTCAATCTAAGTTATCCTCTGAATTAAATGTTTCGATGACGTACATGGATGTGCGTTTTTTAGTCGATGATTTGAACTTAGCGCTCGTGGAGAAAGAAGAGCCTAAGAAAGAAGAACCCGTTGCTGAGGCGGTTGCCGAAGAGCCAGTTACCGATGGAGCTGCGCCGGCGGCAGCTGGAGCGGTGAGTGTGGAGGTCGACACCATTGCCCGTCCTGGTATGATCGTCAGTGGCCATGTGAAGTTCTCTGACGGCCAAATTGCCGATTGGTTTATCGATGAAGCGGGTCGTCCGGGCATGAGTGCCCGTGTGCCAGGCTATCGTCCCACTGAAAGCGATATGCGTGACTTCCAACAGAAGTTGGACGTCGCCTTACGTCAGCTCGGTTTCTAAACTCGCTTAACGAAGTTTCGCCAAGATTGCTTCGGCCAAAACGAGGTCCGAAGGTCGGGTGATTTTGAAATTCACCGAGGGGTTTTCAATGAGTGCCACCTCTTGGCCGACGTATTCAGCAGCCGAACTATCATCGGTGATTTTGCGACCTTGCTCGGTGACTAAGCGATAGGCTTTTAAAATTGTCGCCGTGCGGAAAACTTGCGGAGTTTCAGCTGCCCAGACTAAAGAACGATCGGGCGAGCTTTCGACGGACTGATGCTGGCTCTTGGAAATCTTAATCGTATCAGAGGCTTTGCCAGCGAGGATGGCGGCCCCGGTTTCCAAAGCCTTTTGGCGAACTTTTTTAATCGCTTCAGGGGTGACTAAGGGGCGAGCCGCATCGTGAATATGTACCAGTCCAGTATGCCCATCGCATTGCTCGAGGGCCGCTAAAACTGATTCTTGGCGCGAGGCTCCGCCGCGAATGAGGGCGATATCCGCAGGTGGCAACTGGGCTTGCGCGATTAAGGCCTGGAGGTGGGTCCGTTGCACCTCGTCGCGATAAGTGATGAGCACGCGGTCAATTAAGCCTGTACTAAGGAAGGAAGTCAGCGAATGGATAAAAACAGGTTTACCCGCGAGTAGCGTCGTGGTTTTGTCATCGACCACGGCTTGCATGCGTTGGGCTGAGCCCGCGGCGAGGAGAATTAAAATGTCAGCTTCGGGCTTCACACCACTTCGCCGATTTCTCGGCGGATTTGAAGCGCCATCGCTTCAGGGTTGGGAGCTTTGAGGATGGGGCGACCTACTACGATGAATGATGACCCCGCGGCGGCGGCTTGAGTTGGTGTCATCACGCGATTTTGGTCGTCGCCAGCGGCTTCGGGGTAACGAATGCCTGGCGTGACGAGAACGGGCTGCTGACCTAAGTCTTGGCGGAGGAGTGGGAGTTCTAAGGGGGAGCATACTAAGCCATGGACTCCGGCTTGAATCGCCATTTTGCCCAGCACGCGCACTTGTTCGGCGGGCGTGCGGGTCACGCCAATGGCATGCAGTTGAGATTGATCCATCGACGTCAGTACCGTCACGGCGAGCAATTGACATTGAGGGATGGCGTCGCGCGCCGCTTCCACCGCTCGAGCGAGCATTTCCGGTCCACCGCTAGCATGGAGCGTGAGCAAGGAGCAGGGCCGACCGCGGAGGCTTTTAATCGCCGAGGCGACCGTATTTGGAATGTCGTGCAGTTTTAAATCGAGGAATACTTTGAAACCTAGGGCGTGAAATTCATCCACGATTTCTGGTCCATGCCGCGTGAATAATTGTAAGCCCAGTTTAACCCAGGCCAGTTTACCCGCTAAGGGACGAGCCAGCGCAAGGGCTTCTTCTTTCGTCTCAACGTCGAGGGCGAGGATTAATCGGCATGCAGGCACCATGCCCCTTTGATACGGGGCGTGGTGCCGTTCTGCCAGAATAAATCTCGGCTCCAAGCCGGAGATTTATTTTTTAACCACGGGGGTGCTGGGAGCCGAGGAGACGCTATTATTAAAAGCGTGTGTGGGTTGAATCCCCAGTAAGTGCAGGTTAAACCATTCGGCCATCCGGGCATTATCTTCGCCCATTTCTTTCCAGCCGCCGTGGCCCGCTCCTTCGCGAATCAGGACTTCGCAGGTAGCACCTGCTTCACTGGATTTCTTTTGGAAGCGTAAGGCTTGGCTGAAGGGGACGAGTGGGTCGTTGTTGCCTTGGACGATGTAAATCGGCGGTTGTTGTTTGCTCACAAAGTAAAGGGGCGAGAGGGCAACCCCCAGTTGTTTCTTGCCTTCAAGGGTCTCGACTTTGGGACCAAAAGAGGGGGCTCGGCTGGTTAACGGACCGACGCCTTCGAGCCCATCATTTTCTTGGCTCCAGCTAATAAAGTCGGTCGGAGGGTAGAAGCAGGCCACGGCTTGCACGGCACTGCTGACACGGTCGATGGGGTCGTTAGCGTTGGGGTTACCTGCATCGCCTTTAACCGCCAGCATGAGGCTGAGGTGGCCGCCGGCACTGCCTCCGGTAACGCCGATTTTTTGCGGATCGATGCCGTAGTCTTTGGCATGGGCCCGCACAAAGCGCACGGCCCGTTGTACATCGAGGACGATTTCATCGATGTGGAAGCGGGGTTGGGAACCATGTACCACGACGAACGTGGTGTAACCCGAACGTGGCCAGCCGCCGTCGTTGATACCTTGGTGATTCGAAACCCAGCCCCCGCTAATAATTTTAATAATCGCCGCGCCGTTGGGGTGAGCTGGTTTGAACACGTCCATCGTCAAGGCGACGCCGTCGTGCTTGGTGTAAATCACGTCGCGTAATCGCTCCGTTTCTTGGGCTAAGACGGAGACGGCACTGCACGTGAGGGCCAGGGCGGCGAAGAGAAGGCGCATGAGGGTAGTGGGGGTAGGATTCATACCCCATTGCCCTGTTTTAGTTCCCGGTAAGGGTGATTTACTTTTGAAGTCGGAACTTAATCACGACTTTCAGGACGGCTTGGGACTCGGCTACTTTGACGCCAGGCTGGTGGCCATCTTCAGGGTAGAAAATGCAAAATTGCCCTGGACTCAGCAGGAGGCGTGAGAAGGGCGTGGTCGGAGCCGCGAATTTCTCCACATCCTTTTCGGCGGAGTAAGGCTGAATCGACTGCAGGTTGTCACGGTGGGTGTGTCCGCAGTATTCCTGTCCGGCAAAGACTACTTGAATGTCGCCATAGCGTTCATGGGCTTCCCACTTCTTCTCTTCACTGGCTGAGGTTTGATAGCGCTGTACCCCGGCGTAAAGGTCCGTGCCCTGAATTTCATACTTACCATCGGGCGTCTGGGGGTCGAAATTTTGTAAGTAAGCAAACGCGGCTGGAAACAACGGGTGCAGACCGTGGTAAGCGTCGGCTTGAGAGAGCGGGGCGAGGATCATACAAAATTAGGAGTCTTTAGTTTTGAGGGCTTCAACGTCGTCGAGCGGCATTTCAACCGGTTGTTCGGAGCCCAATAAGTTTAATAAAACTGCGATGCGTGCTTGGGGCGTTTGCAGGCGCAGGACTTCGCCCTCGGTGCCTTCAAAGAGCCCACGAATAATTCGCACTTTGCCGCCCACTTTAAGTTCCTCGTCTAAAATCGACAAAGTCGCCTCGGGCCCGAGGGCGCGGAGTTCCGCGATGACTTCGGGAGCGACGACGACCGGTTGCTGATTGCGACTGACGAGTTGCAGGACGCCGCGGGTACTGCGCACCGCGTTTTGTTTTTCGGTGGGGTCGAAGGCTACAAAAAAATAACTCGGGAAAAGCGGCTCGAGGACGACTTTGTTTTGGCTGTGCCCGCGGCGGGTGCGGCGCAGGCGGGGGAAGAGGATTTCGATTTCGCCTAAAGCTCGAAGGTGACGTTCCGCGACCGCTTCTTGGCGGGGTTTAGTTTTGATACAAAACCAGACGGTGGCGGGTACTTCGGTCATGCAACCTGCGGAGTAGGGGCAGTGCGGGCGGGGAGCCAGCCGAGGGCGATGATGCTGATTTGGCTAATCCAGAAAGCGGTTAACCAGTAGAAACCTGATTCCGTAAAGCCGTAGCTGTGGAGACCAACCCCGAGGAGGTTGGTGCCGAACCAAGACCAACTTGTCACGATGTTGCCGAAGACGAGCATTTGCATCAGGCCCTCACGACGGACCAAGCCGCCCCAGCGAGCGTGGAGGCAGACGGCACACCAGAGGACGATGAGAATGGCACCATTTTCTTTGGGATCCCAGCCCCAGAAACGACCCCAACTTTGGTCGGCCCAAATCCCGCCGAGCATCGTACCAATGAAACTCGCAATGGTGGCAAAGGCCAGCACGCCATAGCAGGCGCGGGCGACGCTTTCACCCCAAGCATAATTGGGTTTTAAGACGCGTAAGATTAAGTGGGTGGCCGCCAGCATCCCCGCCACAAAGGTGGCGGCATAGCCGGAGGTGACTACGGTCACGTGGGTCGCGAGCCAGAAGTTGGAGTCGAGCACCGCGCGAACGCTCTCGAGGTTGTCTTCGCCGGAGAGGCCGAGGTTGTGGGCGATGATTAAGGAGCCAAAGCCACAGACGCCCGTGGCCATCGAGGCGATGCCATTTTTCCAGAAGGCTTCTAAGATTAAGCCCAGGCCGACGGCGCCCCAAGCGATGAAGATGCCAGAAGAGTAGAGGTTGGTGACGGGTGGTCGACCATGCAGCATCATGCGATAAAGCAGGCTGATGGTGTGCAGGATGAAGCAGAGAATCAGGAGGCGGTAAGCCCACACGCGGAGCTTTTCGGAATCCAGCAACCAAGCTCCGAGCACTAGCAGCACCGTCACGGCGTAGGCAATCAGCAGCCAATAGAACGGTTGCAGACGGCTAAAATCAGCTTCGGCCTTAATGGTTTTGGACCACGGCCCTTGCAGGGAAGCCGAGATGGCACGCACTTGGGTGGTGCAGGTGTCGTCATCTCCTTCGCGCCAAGCGACGCAGAAGCTGGCGTAGCGGCTCAAAATCCCATCGGGAGCCAAGCCCGCTCGGTGGGCGGAGCGATCTTGGATGACCGATAATAAAGCGGTGCCTAAATTATCCCAGTGTTCTTCAGTCGAACCTTCTTTGGGCGGAATGATACCGATCGTCCCTTCGCGGGCGAATTCTTGGTAGCGTTCCACAAAGGAGCGCACCGTATTTTGTAATTCAGGATTAAACGCTTTGCCTTCACCGCCTTGGAGGCGATTCGCGTTCATCTCTTCAATCGCGCGACGGATGGAGCTTAACCAAGCCTCGTATTCACGTTGCGGAGCGATTTCAGCCGGCAAGTCCCCAGGCACAAAGGTCATGCTCAGCGTGGCGTATTGGCGGGCGGCGGTTTCTAATTGAATCAAAGCCCGGTCTTCGGCGTCGCGATCTGCTTGCGCGCGCTTGCGGGCTTTCTCAGCCGCTTCGGAGACCTTGGCGCTGTTCTTCAAGATATCATCCCAACTGGCGTAGAGCGTTTTTTCCGCATCGCGTCCTACCATCTTTAGCACCACGGGGTGCTCGATACGGAAAGTGGGTAGGTGGCGTGCCACCACGGGGCGGAAGGCGACCTCGATGAGCCAATCCACGGCCTTAAGGGCATTACCTTCTAAGCGCACGGGGCGTTTCTCTAAAGCCTCTTGTACCTTTTGGTCGATGGTGGGGAGTTCTTTCGCAATCGCTTCACGTTGCTCTTTGGTCCACTGCGAAGGTTTAACCCCAAAGGCGATTTTTTCTAAATCCGTCAGGCGAATTTCGCGGCGCGAACGCATCTGCAAGAGCGAGCCACTGGCGAGCGTTTCAATCGGTACCAAACGACCGCCGCTTTGTACCGGAATGTTGGATAACTCTTGCGAACTCCAGCTCGTCTCCGCGGCTTGCGTGGAGAGATGCCCTAGCAACAGCAAGGCAGTTGCCGTAGCCACTTGACGCTTACGGCTTAAGAGGAAGTTGAAGAGACCGACGCCGAAGTGCCAGAGCAAGCCAAGTGACATCACTAGGACCGACACATAGGGAATCCAAGCTCCGGGGTTACGGACCACCTGTAAAACCGTTAAGTCGCGGCCTTCTTTGGTGTTACCGAAACTCGATTGGAAGAACGTATAGCCTTGGTGGCGGAGCGGGTTGTTCATCGAAATATTAAAATTAAAACTCTCTTTGCCTTGGCGGATGGACACATCGCTCGCAAAGCGTTTAGGAGTGTTCGTGCCGGGGTATTTTTCGTGGGTAAACTTTTCCAGTAAGACCGCAAAGGGGTAGTAGGTCCGCGTGCGACGTAGGCCGATTTCGTAGTTCTTCCCTTGGTAGGTGAAGTGTTGGGCCGGGAAGGCTTCGGTTAGCCCAGGGTTGACGACCCACGTGCTGATTTCTTGTCCCGACTGATCGACCAAGCGGACGAGGCCGGTGGGCGAGTTGGCTTCGTTGTCGTCAAAGCTTTCCGGTAAAGCCTTGTAGGCCAATTTAGTTTTCGCCGAGCCGATACCCGAGGTGGTCGTGATCACTTGGCCATCCGGTAACTGTGATTGCGCGCGAAGGATGGAGTTGGGGACGAAGCTGAGCACTTCGACGCTAAAGGGTTTTTCGCCGAGGGCGTGTTTGCTCTTGGGGACGAGTAATTCGTCGGGGATGGCGGTGACTTTATCCGTTTCAAACATCGTCTTTTCGATGATGAAAAGTTCATAAGAACGAAAAGCTTCAGAATAATTACGGCTCTCGCCTTCGGGGATCACCATCGCCGATTCTTCTTGATAGAGGGCGGTGATAAAACCACCTGCGAGTAAGAGGATTAAGCCCGCATGAATGATGGTATTGCCGAAGTGACGTACACTCAGTTTGAAGTGTCGTGCATGGGCGCAGAAGAGGTTGACGATTAACAACGCCCCGAGCAGAAAGCCGCCGGGCAAGGGCATGTGAAAGCCTGCGGTACGATCGAGTGGGTAGAGGCAGAACCAGCTCGAGAAATACTCCTTTTGAATATGCCACACGCCCCAATGCACTTGTTCGAGCGTGCCTAAGAGCACGAGCAGCATCGAGAGTATCAGCAACGCGACGGTGAGTCGTAAGCTAGCGAGGAAATCGAGCCAAGGGTTGGCACTCTTGGCTTTTTGGAGAAAGGCTTCGTTCACGGGAGTTGAGAGGCGGCGAGGAATTGCGCAAACGTGTTGGCATTGGCCTGCACGGCGGCGGCATCACCACTCAGTTTTAAGAACCAAGTGGAACCATTCTTCGGAATTAAAAAGGCGTCGGTCGCTTTCTTGCCATCCGTGCTCGTCAGGATGAAGCGCTGACCTGCATCGCTCCCTACCTTGGCCTCTTGGGCACTGGCCGCGATACTGGCTTCATCGGCGGGAGGTAAGCCGATTTGGCCCCGCCAGCGGTTGACGTTGGCAGTGATCCCACCCACGGAACCAGGAAACACGGTGACGGCGATTTCAGCTTTAGTGCCATTAGGACCAGGGACGATCCAAGTCGCCTTCCGCATGGCGTTTTCTGGACCCACCGACCAGCCCGTTGGTAAGGTAGCCCACTTAGGCGTGCCTGCACGGGCGGCATCCGCTTTCATGGCCTCGGTGGCTTGCATCGCCCCTGGGGCGGTTTGAGGGGTGGGGGCCACGACCGGGGTTACCGTAGGCGCGGCGGGGTCGGCGGCGACGGGTTCAGATTTTACTTCGTAGTTAGTGACTTTGGCGGCGGGCTTGCAGCCCGCGAGTAGGACGAGGCCGCCAAGGAAAACGTAAGGAGTGAGACGCATGACAAGAAAGGGGGAGACCGTTTTAGACAGGACGGTCGGAGGATGGTTGCGAGAGGCTGGCCGAATGGCAAAACGAAAGGGTAGGAAATCTTGGGGAAATCCTGTGCTAGGAAGGTGATCCTCCCGAAGTTATACCGCCGAGCTTAATCCGTGAAGCGGAAGAGGGCTACATCCCCATCTTGGAAGAGGTAGGCTTTGCCTTCGAGGCGATAACGGCCGGCCTTACGCGCGGCGGCTTCGGAGCCCGTTTTCACTAAATCCTCGTAGGATACCACTTCGGCTTTCACGAAGCCTTTTTCGAAGTCGGTATGAATTACGCCCGCACACTGGGGGGCCGTCATGCCATGACGGAATGTCCAAGCGCGAACTTCTTTTTCACCAGCGGTAAAGTAAGTCGCCAGCCCGAGGAGTTTGTAGGCCCCGCGGATTAGATCGGAAACGCCGGAGTCGGTAACGCCGAGTGATTGCAGGAACTCGGTGGCTTCTTCGGGCGAAAGGTCACAGAGCTCTGCTTCGACTTGGGCACAAATCACGACCACTTCGCAGCCGTGTTGCTTGGCGATTTGGGCCTTTACGGCAGCCACGTGTTTATTCTTCGATGGGTCTGCTAAGTCTGATTCGGCAACATTGCAGGCGTAGAGAACTTTTTTGAAAGACAGGAGATTATAGGTTTTGAGACGCTGACGCTCGTCGTCGCTCACTTCGAGTGCCGAAGCGGGTAAGTTCTCGTTCAAGTGTTTAACCAGGCGCGTCAGTAAATCGACGTTTGATAGCGCGTCCTTATCTTGGCTGCGGGCTTTCTTCTGGTTGCGCTCTAATTGTTGTTCGGCCGATTGGAGGTCGGCTAAGATGAGTTCCGTTTCAATTACGCTGATATCGCGGACGGGGTCTACCTTGCCCATGCTGTGCACGATGTCGTCGTTATCGAAGCACCGCACCACGTGGATGATTGCATCGCACTCGCGGATGTTGGATAAGAAATCGTTCCCTTTGCCTTCACCCTTCGAGGCACCAGCGACTAAACCAGCGATGTCGACGATGTCGATGGTGGCGGGGATAACGACTTTAGTCCCGGCGATCTTTTGCAGTTCAGCCAAGCGGACGTCTGGTACCACGACTACGCCCACATTGGGTTCGATGGTGCAGAAAGGGTAGTTAGCGGCCTCGGCTTTGCGGGAGCGCGTGAGGGCGTTGAAGAGCGTGGATTTACCGACATTGGGTAGTCCGACGATGCCTGCCTGAGTTTTTGCCATGGAGATGGGAACGTGGGCAAGTGACTCGCCAAGGTCAAGAGTCGGGACGACGTTCGGGCAATTCTTGTGCCGCCTTGGTGAGGTCGCTGGACGGCAGGACGACTTCTTCCTCCGCATGCGGTTCACCACGTAAAACCGTGGCTAAAGCCGTGCGGTTGCTGATTTGCGTGATCTTCAGAACACTCGTAGGTTTGAGGTTAGCCATACGACTAACGACGATTTCGCCGTTTTTTAGCCCTGAATGAGGGAGTAAGTTGACCACGATTAACTTCGCCTGTGCCGCGGGCGGGTCGACGAACCCGACCCGCGTATTACGCGACGTCCCCGTAGGCTTCCCGAAGGGGCCATTGGGGTTTTCCGTCGCAGCGGGTGGGGTCGTGTCAACGGGTGTGCTGGCACACCCGGCTAGCCCCAGCCCGACCAAGGCAAGGAGCACGAACCTCACGGTTTAGGGGGAGAGGGCGGAGGGGTGTTGTGATCCGGACCTTCCACGGGCTTATTTAAGAAAGCGGCCAAGTTGCCCGTGGGGAGCGTGTTGCCCGTCAGTAAGCCAGGAGCTTGTTGGGCACTTTCGTCTGCTTCGACGAATTGATCAAAACCTGGGCCCGAGGTGTCGAGTTCGCCTTCGAACATACCTTGTAATTGACGCATGCGCGTCGGGTGACGCATCTTGCGGAGGGCTTTGGCTTCGATTTGGCGAATCCGTTCGCGGGTGACTTTAAAGTGACGACCCACTTCTTCGAGGGTGCGTTGAACGCCATCGAGCAAGCCGAAGCGCAGGATGAGGACTTCTTTTTCGCGTTCCGCGAGGGAGCGTAAGACGAAGTCGATTTTTTCGCGCAAGAGGCGCGTCGAAGCTGTATCGGAAGGATTCTCGGCCGATTTGTCTTCGATGAAGTCACCGAGCGATGTGTCTTCACCGTCGCCTACCGGCGATTGGAGCGAGATGGGTTGTTGCGCCATCTTCATGATTTGCTGCACGCGATCGATGGCCATGTTCATTTCGTTGGCGACTTCTTCGGCGGTTGGCTCGTGGCCGAGTTCTTGCGTGAGTTGCTTTTGCACCTGCATCACCTTGTTCAAGGTTTCGATCATGTGCACCGGGATACGAATCGTACGGGCTTGATCCGCGATGGAACGCGTGATGGCTTGGCGAATCCACCACGTGGCGTAAGTGGAGAATTTGTAACCGCGGCGGTATTCGAATTTCTCCACGGCTTTGACTAAGCCCATGTTGCCTTCTTGGATAAGGTCGGTGAAGAGCAGGCCGCGATTTTGGTATTTCTTCGCAATCGAAATCACGAGGCGCAAGTTGTGTTCCACCATCTCGGTCTTGGCTTTTTGGGCTTCGTCCAGGTACTTGCGTACATGTCTTACGAGGGTAAGTAATTCGCTGGGATGCAGGCGCCAGCGGCTTTCAATTTCACGGATGCGCGAGGCTTGAATTTCAGGTTTGCGGGCGAGTTTAGCGCGCACTGGGCCGCGGGCGACGATGGAAGGCTCGACCAAGTTGCGGGCATCATCGATGTCGCCCTTGATCACCGGCGAATCCAACCACTCTTCAAACAACTTCATTTTGAAGCAGAACTTGCGGAGCGTGCCGAGAATAGAGCCCTCAGCCTTTTTGTAATTCTTTAAGGCTTTGGCTTTTTCGGCCTCGTTGGGGCTCTCGACGACCTTTTGCCACTTCTTGTTGAGATCTTTTTCAATCTCTTCGCAGGTCTTAATGTCCTTTTCTAAATTGCGGTAGTAAGCATCGCGCGATTCGACTTTCTTATCGATCACCACTTTGTCGAAACGCTCTTCCTTGCGGAAGACTTTGCGGGCGAGGTCGAGTTGGTAGTCTAAGGTAAGCCACACGGAGAAGAGGTATTCTTGGGCCTTTAATTCCGCATCTTCGATGCGCTTGGAGATTTCGACTTCTTGTTCGCGGGTGAGCAGTGGCTTGTGGCCCATCTGCTTCAAGTACACATTGAAAGGATCGTAGGGAGCGTCGGCGGGAACCGTGCGGGTAGCTTCTTCTTCGGCGTCGTCGATTTTCTTTTGGTAGGTTTCGACTTCGTCTTCATCCAATAGCTTAATCGATAAGCTATCCAGGATGTTCATGATGTTCTCAATCAACTCTGGATCCGTGGCGCTATCGGGGATGATTTCGTTGATGTTTTGGACCGTCACCCAGCCGTTTTTCTTCGAAAGCCCGACCAAGATTTGCACCTTTTCGTTAATCTCTTTGCCGATTTGTGGGGGCTTTAAGGCCGGGGCGTTTTTAGCGGAAGCCGTGGCCGGCTTAGGGGTGGGCATCTTGACTGCAGGTGCTTTAGGCACGGCAGGGGCTTCGGATGCGAGGCGTGCGGGTTTGGTTTGAGGCTTAGCGGGAGCGGCTTTGGAGGCGGCTTTAGCGGCAGGCGCTTTTACAACGGGGGACTTAGCCGCGGGTGCTTTGGCCGCAGGGGCTTTGCCTGCCGGCGTTTTAGCGGCGGGAGTAGGCTTGCTGGCTGCAGGAGCTTTGGCGGGCGCTTTGGCGGCTGGCTTGCTCGACTTAGGCGCGTTTTTCTTAGGGGACTTATCAGGCATAGGAGGAAATTAGGAAAGGGCGGGAGGTTGGGCGTTGTTTTTGCGCAAGGCCATTTTCTCGGCTTGGAGTTGAGTTAATCTCTCAACTTCTGCGGAGGGTGTGGCCGCAATCAGGGCATCGAGGCGCCTGACCTGCATCTGCGTTTGTCTTTGATGGAACGCGCGCAAGATGCCGTTAACGTGTGGCAAGAGGTCGGAATCTTTTTCCAGCCCCAAGAAGGTTTCGGCCGAAAGGCGGGCTGCTTCGGTTCTTAAATCGTCATCCAAGGCATTGATGGCTTCACGGATGCCTTGAAAGTGACCGTGTGCCGCTTCGTTCAGCAAAGCCATTAGGAGAGTACCGCCCCGACTGGACGTATCGATCCATTCGAGGGGGAGAGCTTGTGCGACCGGAACAAAGAAAACATCATGCCGAAGTAAGAAGAGTATCAGTTCCTCTTCGGGGGTTGTCAAGCCCCCCCCCTTGACAGCAGGGGTTGCCGGGCTGGGAGTAGACCCTAACTGAGCTGCAGGTTTTTGGGCAGCCACCGTGAGGCGATGCCGTTCGTAGGCCATGTGGATCTCGCGAATTCCCAATCCCGCGTAGCGGGCGGCCTCGTTGAGGGCTTCGCGCACAATCTCTTCGGCACCGGCTTGTTGCACAATCGGAAATAGGTCTTCGAGGAGGGCTAAACGACGCGCCAGCGGTAGGGCGGTGGAGCCTTCGGGGATCAGCGATTGAACACAGAACTGCATCGCACTGCGAGCGGTGTTCGCAAGGGCCGTCCAACCCGAAGCATCTTGGTTGGAAAAATACTCATCGGGGTCTTTGCCTTCAGGTAAAGACAGGAAGCGGATATCGAGTCCTTCGCGCAAACCGAGCGGCAGCAAACGCATGGCGGCTTTTTGTCCCGCTGCGTCGGAGTCGAGGAAGACGATGAGGCGCGTCGCAAAGCGCCTTAATTGCTGTAAGTGTTCTTCGGTGACCGCGGTGCCTTGCGCTGCGATAGCACCAGGGATGCCGACGGAATGACAACGAATGGCGTCCAGTTGACCTTCAACGAGGACGAAGGGTTCGTTGTCTTTGCGGTTGTTGCGGGCGCGGTCGAGGTTGAAGACCGTGCGGGATTTTTTAAACAACTCCGTCTCGGGAGAGTTCACGTATTTCGCTTCGCGCGAAGGGTCATCGGCCGGCGTAATCTCTAAGGTTCTCGCGGTAAAAGCGATGACGCGGCCTTGGATGTCGCAAATGGGAATCACCAAACGACCACGGAAACGGCAACGCCAACGAGCGGGGTCTTGGAAGCGATCGACGCCAAAAAAGAGGCCGGTTTGGGCGAGGGCTTCAGGCGTGTAGCCCTTCTTGATTAAACCCGGGATGAGTTTGGAATCATCGACTGGGGCGAAGCCGATACGAAAGTCGTCGGCCACGGCTAAGTTGAATTTTCTTTTCTCCGTCCAATATTTTTTAATCCATTCGCTGTGGACCGGGTCCTCGAGGAAGCAGCGACGCCAGTAGTCGGCCACGAGCTCATGGATTTCTAAAAGCTGGCCGCGGAGGGAGCGGGTGCCTTGGCCCTCGCCGATGTTTTCATATTCTAATTTAAAACCAAAGCGCCCGGCGACACGTTCTACCGCTTCGGGGAAGTCGAGCCCTTCGCGGTTCATCACCAATTTAAAAACATCGCCCCCTTGTTGGGTGCTGAAGCAGTACCACAGGCCGGTTTCGGGACTCGCTTTGAAGGAGGGGCTTTTTTCGGATTTGAACGGACTGAGACCCCACCAATCCCGCCCGCGTTGTTTCATTTGGGTATAATCGCCCGCTAGCGCCACGATGTCGGCTCGTTGGCGAAGTTCGTCGATAGATCTGCGGGAGATGCGGGCCACGGCTGTCAAGGGGTGTCTGTCAAGAGGGCGTTGGGCAATGGAAATGAGTGGGCAATTATTCCCAGAAAGTTCCCTAGGACTTATGCCCAAGATGACTCTAACCGCTAGTTTTTGAGGGCTTTTTTCGTAAAATCAGCACTCGTCGCACAGTTTGTGACGAATCTGACTGGCTTGCTGTCGGAGTTGGGCCGCTTCGGTGGTCCGGCCTTGGGCTTCGAGGGCTTCGGCGAGGTTGACTAAGATGGTCGCTGTTTCACGGCGTTCGACCCCATAGACGCGGTTGCTGATCGCGAGTTGTTGTCGCAGGAGTTGTTCAGCTACTGCGGGGTGATGTAGTTTGATTTCTAGGCCTGCTAAGATGCTGCTCAGTCCGAGGACATCGGCGTCCTCGGGCCCCAGCCGTCGCGTTTCTTGTTCAATGGCCTGACGGTAGAGTTCGGCGGCAGTGGCGAATGCTCGGAGGCGGTAATGGAGGCCAGCGAGTTGTACTTCCGTGTTGGCTAAGCGAGCGGGGTTGCGAGTGGGGTCACTGTTTTGCAGGGCCAAACTTTGTTCGTAAGCCTGAATGCTGGCGGTGTAATTTCCTTCACTGGCTAAGGCGCGGGCATGTTGTTCTGCAGTGGCGATGTCGGCTTCAGAGCCTGTCGTTGAAGTGCAGGCCACCACCCAACACGTCAGAAGGCTAATCCCGACGTGTAAGGTTTTGGGCATGAGTTGAGGGGCGACGGACTTAGTCTCCGAGGAAGTTGGCATCATCGCACTGGGCCCGGAAGAAGGGAGCGTCGCCGTTGACTTCAACCGTGAGGCTGTGGCTGCCGCTAGCGATGGGACTGGTGACTTGACCATTGCGAATCTCGAGGGGCTGACCGTCGAGCCAAGCCGCTTTAACCCCCGTTAAAAGGAGGGGCTTCGTCGTGGCCGCTGGAGCGGTGAACTTGGCGGTCGCGTAGAGTCGGCCAGGGTTGAATTCCTTGAGGAGTTGTCCGTTGATCAAGGAGTAGACGGGCGTCGCGGGGGCAGATTTAGCTAAGGCGCCAGGAGGTTGGTCGTCGAAGAGCCAGAGGCGGGCGACGTTGGACTTGCTGGCATCGAAGGGGCCGGGTTTGCCGATTTCGGTGAGGAAAGCAAAGAGGCTACGCTTAGGTACGAAGTCGAGGTGGTCGACCAAACCCGCTGGCATGATGCTGCCGATGTTTTCGCGTTTTACGATGTTGGCTTTATTGACCGCCAGTTCGGCACCAGGACCAGGGCGAATGATGATTTCATTCGTCGTTTCGCGGGCAGGAATGCCGTTGAGGATGCTGCCATCTTTCATGGTGAACGCGAACGCATGGTAGCCTTCTTTTACTTTGGCGGCGGGCACGAGCACGCTTTCGATGATGTAATCTACAGGCGCGCTGGCACCAATGCTCGAGAGGTCGGGGCCTAATTTACCACCGGCCCCGCCGATGGCGTGACAGAGGGCACAACCAGTCTTGCGATAAACGATTTCGCCTTCGACGGGGTCAGCGCCGAGTTTGATGGCATTGGCCATGCTCGCGATCTCAGCATTGTAGTCGCGTGGAGCATTGGCGGCACCCGCTAAGGGGGTGATGGCCGAAACCAAGCCGAGGCCGCTGCGGCCCATGCCTTTGGCAGCTTGCAGGGCGGTCGAATAGGCCTCGGGGGTGAGACCCTTGGGGAAATTCTTCGAGACGCGGGCGACAAAGGCTCCTTGTTGGAAGAGATCGCGCCAGAGGGCGAGCGAGGCCGCTTTGTCGGGGGTGTTCTTGAAGATATCTGGCAAGGCCTTCAAGGCTTCGGCAGGGGCGTGAATTGCCAGTGGAACTAAAGCACCGCGACGAACCACGATGGGGCTGTTGGCATCGGCGAGTTTAATCAAAGCATCGACGGTGGGTTTTTGGCCGATGAGTCGAAGTGCCTTGAAGGCTTCGCCACGCATGCCAGCGTCTTTTTCCGAGCTCGCTAATTGAGCGATGGTGGGGACGAATTCGGTCAGGTGCCATTCACCCGCGAGGCGAAGTCCGTCAACTTTTTGTGTCCGGTCGGAGGAGTCGACGAGTACTTTAATATCCGTCAAATTGCCTTCGGGGCGAAGGTTGCGCGTGCGTGCGGCTTCGGTGAGGGCTTCGGCGGCGCGGTGGCGGGCGGAGGTGTTTAATTCCTTGGGCGTAATCAGGGCATGATAGAGCAGGTTGAGCTCGGTCGTGCCGCCCGATTTGCCAATCAATTCAATCCATGGACCCTTGCCGTCGACATCCAGCGTACGGCCTTTGAAAAGGCTCAGGATGTAAGGTGTTGCGACCACTGGGTCGACGACCTTGGTGACTAAATCTAATTGGGCTTCATGGCCTTGAACGTGGTCAGGGTGTGCCGCTAAATCCGCCAACCAAGGACGGGCGAGTTCGTTCAAACTCGTCCAAGCAGCGAAGTCTAAGAAGCTATCTTCGGGGTTGGGTAAGTGGCTGATGACTAAGGAAGCACTCTCGGCGGAGGCTAAATGAGCCAGAGCACGATGGGCCTCGAGTTGCACGCGAGGGTTGGGGTGAGTGAGGAACGGGGCGATTAATTGGACGTCCGTCTTGCCTTGAGCACCAAGCGATTTGCCGAGTTCACGTAAGCCGACCTGAATGCTCACGGGATCATTGCTCTTCAAGAGTTGTTCAAGGTGTGCCGTGCTGGTGGTGCGACCGCTGAGGAGCCAAGCGGCATGACGGCGGCTGGTGTCATCTTGAGCCCAAGCGGTCAGCGCAGCTTCGAGGGCTTTAGGATTGAGCGAACGAAGTTGGCGCCGGGCTTGTTCGAAGGTCCAGCGGTTGGGTGAGAGTAATTGATTCAACAACACCTGCATGTTTTTCCCCTGCAGCGATTCCCAAGCGAGGGGTTTGCTGCCGGCGGGTGCGATGCGCCAGATACGACCATGCAGTTTGTCGCGACGGGGATCGCGGAAATCCACTTCGCCGTGGTTGATGATCGGATTCGTCCAGTCAGCGACGTACAACGCCCCATCGGGACCCATACTTAAACCAACGGGTCGGAAACTGGGGTCGCTCGTGCGGACGACATCAGGCATGGCTTTGGTGATGTAGCCCGATTTGGCCGGCGTGTTTTTCGTAAAGTCATTGAAAGCAAAGCGAACAATGCGGTGGGCCCGGAAGTCATTCGTGATAGCATTGCCTTGCCAGTCAGGAGCGAACAGCGGGCTGTTGATGATTTCTAAGCTCGCAAACTTGGGATAAGAACCAGGGCTAATGCTGCTGATGGTGCGACGGGCACCTTCGGAGGGAGGTAGCACTGCACCGGGGAAGCCCCAACTGATACCATTGCCATCAGCACCCGAGGTTAGGAACGTTTGGCCCGCTAAATCTTCTTGTTGGCCCCAAGCATTCACGAGGCCCTTGGATTGCACTTCAAGTTTCTCGGTGTCGGGGTCGTACGCAAACGCTACGCCCGAGTTGGCCCGAATGAGCCCCCAAGGCGTTTCGAGGTGGGAGTGGATGTAAATCGTTTGGTGGAAGTAGAGACGACCATCGATGCCCCAGTGGAGGGCGTGGATGATGTGGTGTGTGTCTTCCGTACCAAAACCACTGAGGACGATGCGACGCTCGGTGAGGAAGCCTTCGCCATTGGGCTTGGTGAGGTGCAGGAGTTCCGTGCTGGCGCCGACAAAGCAACCGCCGTGGTTGTCTGGGGCTACCCCCGCAGGGATGAGCAAGTGGTCGGCCACCACGTGAGAAACGTTCGCCACACCGCGGTGATCGGTGTCTTCCAGTAAAATAATTTTATCATTACCCGTCGAAGGACCATACTTAGAGGAGTTGCCTTCCATTTGGGCACTCAAGTCGTCGGGGTTGACTTGCGGGTAGGTATTCGACGTCGCCAACCAGAGGCGCCCTTGCGTGTCCCAGTTCATGTGCACGGGCTTTTCCAGCATCGGGTTCTCGGCAAAGAGGCTGATTTCTAGACCCTCATCGAGTTTGAAGTCGGGACGGGGGAGTGAGGGCAGGTCAGCGATTTTGGCAGGTGATTTGGGTTCTGGGGCCAAGGTGCTGGGTTTACCCACTGAAATGCCGATGATGTTTTGTTCGGCTTTTTCGATGAGCGGATCAAATTTCGGAATCTCTACCGCGTTGCGACCTTGCTCCGCTTTACGGAAGCCGAAGATGTAGGTGTAATTGGCGGGACGGCTGCGGTGGAAGAAGAGGGAATTCTTTTGGAGAATCGCTTCGCGCAAGGTGACTTGGGCGGGCGTTTCTTTTTGCCACGTGGTTTTATTAACGTGCCAATCCAATTGAGCTGCCATGCCTTCGGCTAAGGCTTGGTAGCCTTGCGGCGTCAGGTGAATGCCATTTTCAGTAGCAGGTGCCAAATGAATCCCCGCGGATTTTTCCCATTCGGCGTTGATGAACAGGGCGTGCTTTTCGGCGGCGAGTTCGGTGATTACTGCTGCAAATTCTTCGAGGATTTTATTGTGTTCGGCTGGGTCGGGTAAGCCAGGACGGGTGGCCCGGAGGTCTTCGTGACGAATAGGTCCGAGGAAGACGAAGCGCACTTGACCGTTGGGACTGGCCTTTTGAATCAGATCTAAAAGGGCCACGAGGTCTTGTTTGAATTTAGCGGCGCTGTGGTCGGTGCCGTAGCGGGCGGGGTCGGGGTTGAGACCGGGATCGTTTTTGCGGTAGGTGAGGCTGTCTAAGCTAGCGGCCATACCGTAGCCCAAAATAGCGACCGTGGGTTTGACCACGGCGAGTTGTTCTTTGAGGCTTTCCGTGCCTTTAGCAACGGGGTCGAAACTCGCTCGCGAAGCACCGAGTGGGCTGTCGCCGCTGTAACCCAAATTGCGCACCGAGAAGTTTTTGCCCGGGAACTCTTGGCGCATCTTCGCTTCGAGGTAGCCGTAATTATTTTCGCGCTCGATGAGCACGTCACCGATGAGCAAGACGCGATCACCGTCATGGAGTTCAAGTTTGGATTCGGCTTGGGCGGAGACGCCAAGGGCGACAGTAGCGAGGCAAAGCCAAGAACGGAGGAAGCGGGGCATGGGGGAATTGGAAGAATTTTAACGGAACAGGCGAGAGGACTTTAGTCCCTTAAGAAAATTAATGGTTCCGCTAAAACCCCTTATAAAAAGGTTTATTAGTCGGGGATTAATCCACGCATTCAGGCCATTGAGCACGAAACGCCAATTGGGCTTCGCGGTCCGGTAGTTCGGGGCGGGTCGGATCGAGCAAGAACTTCAGCGGAAACGAAGGTTTAAGGTGCAGGATGTGCACCTCCGTGCCGGTGACTTTAAAGACGGCGTACCAAGCTCCACAGCCGCAGTCAAAGAGGTCACCGTGGCGACTGCGGATGCGTCGGGTGCGGTGGGGCGTGGGGTCGCGGCTGAGGATTTCGAGCAGTCGCTCGCGGAAATCGACGGACCAAGCGGAGCGCAACCACTCCGCTTGCGTTTGGGCTAAGGGGCTAAACGTGACGTTAAAACTCGGGGTGGCCTGCTGCGCGGCGTCGACTTCGGCTAACCAGCCTGACTTCGCCTCGGGGAAAGCATCGTAGGCGGGGATGTAGGGTTTGATATCAAAAATAGGAGTCCCGTCCACCAGGTCGCAGGGACCGAGGATGAGATGGCCTTTTTTAACGGCAAGGAGTTGCACCGGAGTGATACCGATGGGGTTGGGGCGGTGCGGTGAGCGCGTGGCAAAAACCCCTCGCCGTTTGGCGGGGCCACGCGGTGGGAGGACTTCGGGGCGCCAAGCTTTGTTGCGGTGGAACCACCAGATAAGCCAAATGCGATCAAAACCCTCGAGGTCTTTGAGCGCTTTTTGGTAAAGGTCGCCGGGCAGCATTTCCAGTGTGTTGGTTTCTGCCAACTGTTCGTTCGGTTGGTGCCGAGCGTGGAATTTGAGAGATTTTGCGGTACGCAAAAACCCGATGGGCTGAAGGCTGAGGGGTTCGGAAGACAAGCGGGCGAGGAGAGGGGTGGGCGAAGGGTTGTCTTTTTTGCTTAAGACGCTATGCTGAGCGAATAACTTTTCCTGTGACCACGCAAATCATTAACCTTTCAGGCTATAAGTTCACCGCCTTGACAGACTTGGAGACTTGGAAGCCTCAGCTCATCGATATTTGTGCCGCTCAAGGTGTGAAAGGGACGATCCTCTTAGCACCGGAAGGGATTAATCTTTTTATCGCCGGTACGCGGGAGGCCTTGGAAACGGTTTTAATTTTTATTCGTCAAATGCCCCATTTGGCGGATTTCAAAGTCAAAGAAAGCCCTTCGCCCCGTCAGCCGTTTAAGCGTATGTTGGTGAAGATTAAGAAAGAGATTATTGCGTTTGGCGTCGATCAAGTAAACCCCGAGCGTCACACGGCACCGAAGATTTCGGCTCAAGAATTAAAGCGCTGGTTGGATGAAGGGAAGCCCGTGACGCTTTTAGATACGCGCAATGATTATGAAGTGCGGGTCGGAACTTTCCGTGGCGCGGTGATTCCGCATATTTGGAACTTCCGTGATTTTCCGAAAGCGGTGCGGCAGTTGCCTCCGGCTTTAAAGGAGCAACCCGTGGTCATGTTTTGCACTGGTGGGATTCGTTGCGAGAAAGCTGGCCCGTTTATGGAGCTCGAGGGTTACACGAATATTTTGCAGCTCGATGGGGGGATTTTAAAATATTTTGAAGAAGTCGGCGGAGCGCATTACGACGGTGAGTGTTTCGTCTTTGATGAACGCGTCTCGGTTGATGCGGGTTTGCAGCCCGGCTCAGCGGTGATGTGTTTTAATTGTCAGATGCCCGTGACATTGGCCGAGCAGCAAGACCCCCGGTACGTTCGCGAGAAAACTTGTCCGCATTGTTTTGCGGGTAAGCCCAAGGGCCGCGGTAATACGGCGGTGATTGCTGGCGAAGCTTCGGCTTAGTGGACGTTGATATCGTCCCAGCTTTTTAATCCACAAGTCGACAGGTAAGGCTTGGCTAATTCGTCCCATTGCGGGGTCTCGGCACTTTGCATGAGGTACCAAATGGGACGCTTTTTGTCTGGGGTGACGATGCTGCCTGGCTTATGCGACCAGAGGCCTAAGTTGAGTCCGCCTTCTTGCGCATGGTCTACTTGGCGGTGATAAATGAAGGCATCAATCGGGCTGTGGAGGTGGCGAATTTTTTCCCAAGCATACGCATAAGCGGCGGCTTGGATGGTTTCGCCATCGGGTTTAGCGGTGCAATGAAAGCCTTGTTCTGTGAACGCGAGCTGGCGGGGGTGGCCTTGGTAAAGTAGTGCTGGCTGGGCGAGCTTTTGCACCAAGACCTCGATGTTTTTGAACGTAACCTTGGGCGTGTCATCGTTGAAGGTGACCGGATCGAGCCACGTGCGGGCGTCGCCGAGGTTGGCGGGGTAAGGGTGGAAGGCGAGGTTCCAGTCAAAGTCTCCACGTTCCCGAGCCCGGGCCGCAAATAATTCGAGCAGCGTGCGGCCTTCGCAGGATTTTAGCGCATCGGCGTGCGAGCGTTTCGTCCAGTGCTGTTCCATGGAAAGGTAGACGCGGGCGTTTTGGGAATACTGACGCAGTGAGGTCCAAGCCAGACGCACTTGATCTTCATATTGGGTTGCTACTTGTTCGGCAGTGGCGGGACCCATTTGGTGCCATTGATGGTGGGAGTTGACTTCGTTGCTGATAATCCAGCCCCAGACGCGGCCATGAGGCGTGTTATTACTCGACCACCGTTCCGCCATCAACTCCGTCAGTGCCTGATAGCAGGCTCGACCTTCTGGGGTGACCGTATTGGCGGCCATCACGGCCCCCTCGGTGGCACTGGCGTTGGGGTGCGTGGTGACGCGTTGCAGGTAGGGGTCGCGGGTTCGGTAAGTAATCAGGATTAATTTCACGACCACACCATGGTCGGAAAGCGCTTGGATGGAGCGGTCTAAACTTTCGACGTAAGCCTGGTTGATATTAAACGTAAAACCATTGACCGTGCGCGTGGGCTGAGACGGGGCATGGGTGGCGGTGAGCAGGGCAGGCAGGTTGACGTTGATGGCCGCGTGGTGAATTCCGAGGGCGAGGGCGTCTTCCGCGATTTGGACCTGCAAGCCTTTGGGCGAAGGCGTGGTCGGGTAAGGCGTGCTATCGATGGCTGCAGCTCCTAGAGCCCAGGGTAAAAGAAATAGCAGCCATTTATGCATGAAAGCATGCAATAAGGATGTACAGGGGTTCTCGTCAAGGTTGACCCCTGTAAAATCAGCACCAATTTGAATTCACGTCTTACCCCATGCGTGCGCTTATATTAGGACTCCTTTTCGTCGGCAGTATTTTTAACCTCAAGGCCGCAACCGAGCCCACGCGCCCGAACATCGTCTTTATCTTTGCCGATGACCATGCTTACCAAGCCGTGAGTGCTTACGGCGAGAGTCGTCAACTGATTCAAACCCCCAACATTGATCGAATTGCTCATGAAGGGATGCGTTTTGATCGGTGCTTGGTGACGAACTCGATTTGCGGTCCCTGTCGTGCGGTGGTGCTTACGGGTAAGTATTCGCACCTTAATGGTTTTTATAATAACACGAATAGCGTCTTCAATGGCGCTCAGACCACCTTTCCCAAGTTGATGCAGGCGGCAGGATATCAGACGGCGATGGTGGGTAAGTGGCACTTAGGGAGCGACCCTACTGGGTTTGATTTTTGGCAAATTATTCTTGGCCAAGGGATTTACTACAACCCACCGATGAAAACCGCTCATGGCATCGTGAAAACGAGTGGTTATGTAACGGATATTACGACCGACCTTTCTTTAGATTGGTTGAAGCATCGCGATAAGAGCCGGCCGTTCTTATTGATGTGCCAACATAAGGCACCGCACCGCGAATGGTCGCCCAATTTACCTGACTTGGACTGGGATCATGGCCGCGTCTACCCTGAGCCTGATACCTTGTTTGATGATTACAGTCACCGCGATCCTGCCGTCGCGGCTAATGACATGACCTTGGCCAAGACGATTACCAAATTAGACATGAAATTTGTGCATCCGCCCAATATGACGCCGGAGCAGACCAAGCGCTGGGACGAATATTATGAGCCCCGTAATGCTGCTGTCTTGAAGCAGAATCTTACCGGGGCCGACCTTGTTCGCTGGCGCTACCAACGTTACATGCACGATTACTTAGGGTGCGTGAAGAGTATTGATGATAATGTAGGCCGGATGTTGCGTTATTTAGAAGCCGAAGGGCTCATGGAAAACACCATCATTGTGTATTCCTCCGACCAAGGCTTCTACCTCGGCGAACACGGTTGGTTTGATAAGCGTTGGATCTTTGAGGAATCTTTGCGGGCCCCCTTGCTGGTGCGTTGGCCCGGGGTGACGAAGCCTAACACCACGACCAAGACGATTGTTTCTAATCTCGATTTCGCAGAAACCTTCTTGGATGCGGCTGGTTTACCCGTGCCCGCGGATATGCAAGGTCGCAGTCTGCGTCCGGTTTTAGCGGGAGCCACGCCAGCGGATTGGCGGCAGGCGTTTTATTATCATTATTACGAATACCCCGAGCCGCACCACGTTTCGCCTCACTATGGCATCGTGACCGAGCGTTATAAACTCGTGCACTATTACGGGACTGGCGCGGATGGGGCGGATTTATTTGACCTCGAGAAAGATCCGCACGAGTTACACAGTTTCCGCGGCGAGCCAGGGTATGCTGAAGTTGAAGCCGACTTGGAAAAGCGGATTAAACAAATGCGGGTGGAGTTAAAGGTCCCGGAGAAGGATGACCCCGAAGCTACGGGGGAACTAGCCTTGAAACGCATGGAGCAACGTCAGGCTGCGAATAAAAAAGCCAATAAGGAAAAGTAATTTAACTTAGCCAGTCACCAAAGTGGGACGAATGTAGTTCGCCCCACTTTTTTTATTTTCAAGCTAACCTACCAAATCTTCACGCGCTCGGCGGGGGCGAGCCACATGGGGTCGCTGGGCTTAATCCCGAAGGTGGTGTGGAAGTCGTCGACATTGCGCAGGGCGGTGTTGACGCGTTGGATCATGGGTGAGTGGGTGTCGGAGAGTAATTGCGTGTTCATCGCTTCCTTGCGAATCGAGCCCGCAAAGCTGTAGGCGTAAGCGAGGAAGAAACGCTCCAAGGGGGTTTGCCCATGAAGTTTCTTGCCCGACTTGAAGGTCTCAGTTTGGCGGAAGGCATCGAGGGCGATTTCGAGGCCGCCCAAATCGGCAATGTTTTCGCTCAGGGTTTGCTTACCGTTGACATGGACGCCGGGCAGCGGTTCTTCGCGGCTGAAAAGTTGGACTAACTTGTCGCAGCGTGCGAGGAAGGCCTTTTCGGTTTCGACGGACCAGCCTTCTTCTAGGCGTCCTTTAGCTCCATAGTGACGGCCCGAATCGTCAAAGCCGTGGGTAAGTTCATGGCCGATGGTGGTAGCAATGTAGCCGTAGAGCACGGCATCGTCCAGTTGGTCGCCCTCATAGCCAGGGACACTCAAAATCGCCGCCGGAAGGACGATTTCGTTATTCATGGGGTTGTAGTAGGCGTTGACGGTGTAAGGGCGCATGCTCCATTCCTCGCGTTCTGGGGTGCCGCCGACGCGGGCAAAGGAACGGGCGGTTTCCCAGCGATCGCTGGCGGCAAGGTTATCCGCTAAATTATCCCGGCCAATGGTCACGTTTTCATACTCGCGCCATTTATCAGGGTAGCCCACGCGGAGTTTAACCACGGAGAGTTTTTTCAGCGCCCAGTCTTTAGTCGGTGCATCCATCCAGGTATTGCTTTTTAGTCGGGCGGTAAAAGCTTGGCGGATGTTTTCCGCGACAATCCGAAACCGTTCCCGTTGGGTGGGAGGGAAGTAGCGATTTACATATTCGCGCCCGACAAGGTCACCTAAGCTGCCGTCGATTTCTTTTAGGGCCCGTTGTTCGAGGCTACGTTGCTTTTTAGTGCCCGACATGATGACGCCGGTGAATTGGAAAGAATCCTGGGCCGTTTGGGCATTAATCACGGGGGCAAAATCGTTGATGGCTTGAAAGCGCAAGTAGTCGTGAATCACGGAGGCAGGCGTGCTAGGCAGGATCTTGGCAAACGCTTCCAGGAACTCGGGTTGACCTACGACAATCGTTGCCGTTTCGGGGGCTCCGGCTCGTTTCAAGGCCGGTCCCCATTGCAGACCTGGGCAGAGGGCATCGAGTTGGGCTCGCGTCATTAGGTTGTAGTTCTTTTCGGGGTCTTCGAGTTGGTCCAAGGTGCGGGATACTTCGGCGAGGCGCGTTTCAAAGGCGAGGATGGCTTTACCCGCCGCTTGGGCCCGGGCGTCATCATAACCTAAGTGTTTAAGCATGCGGGCCACGTGTCCGGGAAAAGCCTCGCGGACTTTGAGCGTCTGGGGCTCGGTGCCGAGGTAGAAGGAGCGATCGGGCAGGCTCAGGCCAGATTGATTTAAGTAGAGCACTACTTTATTTTCATCGCGGGCATCTTGGTCGGCACTGATACCAATAAAGCTACCTACGCCGGCATCGGTTAAGTCGCCGGCAATTTCTAAAAGTTGTTGCGGGGTCTTAGCGTCTTCGAGTCGAGCTAACACCCGCTGCACGGCCGTGGGTAATTGCGTCGGATTTTTTTCAAAATGCATCGCGGAGTACCAGAAGTTGACGATTTTTTCTTGGGCGGGCGTCCGCGAACTTTGCTTGGCCAGTTTCTTTTGAAGGCTGATGAGTCGATCGCTGATGAGATCCTGTTGTAGGTCGTAAGAAAAATAAGAAGCACGGTCATCGCTCAACGGATGGTCTTGGTTCCAGTGGGTGTTGGCGTGGAGCCAGAAGTCGGCTTGCGGGGCGATTTTGGCGTCGCGATTTTCTTCTAGTAAATCCGCCGAGAGGAGTCCGGTGGTCAGGAGTAAAAGCAGGCTGAAGCGCAACATAAAGCAGGAGGCCCACATCGTGGGACCTTTGCTCTTAAAGACAACTTAAAGGACCTAGGCTCTTGACCCTTAGATGGGTCAGCAGCGGGCTATTTGATAAGGACGATACTACTTACCAATTACCCAGGTCGTCAGCCGTCCCGGGCTTTTTATCAGGGCCGAGCGACCACACATCGTAGCCTTGGGGATGATGTATCCCGGGGCATTGGTATTGATAAGTGGTACCCCAAGGATCCGCGGGCAGTTCGTCATCTTCGGTCTCAATGTAGGGCCCGTGCCACTTATCCGCTTTCCCCTGCGGAGCGTGGAAGAGGGCGGCAATGCCTTCCGCTGTCGAAGGGTATTCGCCCATGTCCTGATAGTAGCGTTGCAGCATGGGGCACAGACAATCGTCGATGTAGAAGTAGGCCTGACTCCGTTCGCCCCCTTTGACGTTTTTATCCAAGTAGCGCTGCATTCCCGGTAGACTGGTTCCAGTGTGGAAATGAGCCCAAGTGAGTGCTGCGACCAAGATCATGACTAAGCCCAAGAGAATCATCATGAGGCCCCAAGGGAAAGGTTTTGGCGCGGACGGGCTGGCAGGCATTCTTGAAGGAGTATGGATAGGATGTTGGCCGGTGAAAGCCTGCACTTTTTAAAAACGGCACAAAAAAGCCCGCTGAGGTCAGCGGGCTTGAGTTTCGGTGAGTTGCTAAATTATTTAGCAGCAGCAACCGTGAGGGCCTTGGTCTTAGCGTGGACCGAAGCTTCAACGGTGATAGCCTTACCGATTAAGGCCTTGATGTCTTCAGCACCCTTGGTTTCAGGGGTGAGGGTGATCTTGGTGGCCTTGCCGTCCTTAGGAGCGACGACGATTTCTTTCTTCTCAGCGTCGTAGGACTTGAGGGTACCTTCGGTCGTCACGGTCTTACCGCAACCAGCTTGAGCAGCGGCGGCGAGGGTGAGGGCGGAGAGGATGGAGAGGAACTTCTTCATAGTGGTGTGTAAGACCTTCTGTGTTGAGGGGTTTTTGAAAGAAAGCAAACCACAATCTAGGTTGAAAACACTAGGGGTCTATCCATCTTGCCAAGCATGGCGAGGTTACCCCTTTGGCTAAAAGCCCTAATTTTAAGCATTTTTTCCCTGCAAACTGGGGTTTTGTGGGCTCATTCGATTCCGGAAATCCCCGTTCGCGGCAGTTTTAATAGCGACGGCCAAGCGGAGATTTCGATCGAGATTAACCCCCGTAATTGGGATGCAACCCCTTCGGAAGCCCCGTCCTTAGAGTATAAAACCTTCCTCACGATGACTCCGGCGCAGAAGCAGGAACTCATTCGACGGAGTCAGGAATACATTAATCGTTCAATCGAGTTTACCTTCGAACCCTTGGGGCGAGTCCAACCCGATTTCACTTTCGATTTCATTGCTGAAGACAGTAAGCCTTTGAAGGCCCCTGAAGATGCGGTGGTCGTCGTCGGTCGTTGGAAGACGAAAATCCCCGCGGGCTTGACGGGGTGGAAGGTGAAGTCGATGCCGAACCATAAAGTCTCCGTCCTGTTTTTAAACGCGGTGAATGGTGAGCCACATGAACGCTTTGCTGTGCTCTTTCCGGGAGAGACGAGCTTCACGTTGGATTTGACCTCGCTTACCAATACCAAGCCTGTCGTCGCGACCGAGGGTAGTATTGCGGCCCAAGGTGGGAAGAGCCAGCGCTGGGAAGTTTTTAATAGTTTTTTAAAAGCCGGCTACTTGCACGTCTTGCCTGAGGGTTTGGATCATATTCTATTCGTGCTCGGTTTATTTTTATTAAGTCGTTCCTGGAAGCCGGTCTTAACTCAAGTGACGGCCTTTACCTTAGCTCACTCCCTGACGCTAGGTTTGGCGGCTTCGGGTTTGGTGCGGGTGCCCGCGAGTATTGTGGAGCCAGTGATTGCGTTGAGTATTGCGGCGGTAGCGCTCGAAAACATTTTCCGCCCGCGGTATACGCCTTGGCGTCTGTTAATCGTCTTCGTTTTTGGCTCGATTCACGGACTCGGTTTTGCGGCGGGCTTAGTCGAAAAGCCCATTCCGCACGATGGCTTCTGGGTGGCCTTGACGGGCTTCAACTTAGGCGTGGAAGGGGCACAGCTTTCCGTCATCGCGTTGGCCTTTATCCTGACCTTCTGGATGCGTGATGAAGCCAAATACCGTAAATGGGTGGTCATTCCTGGCTCGGTCATGATTGCCATCACCGGCCTCTGGTGGGCCGTTGAGCGGATTTTGAACGGTGGGGCTTAAGCTCGGCTTTGGGGTGGACGTTTACGTTGTTCGTAAATGTACCACTGTTCTAATTTCTCCCGGGCCCAAGGGGTTTTGCGTAGGAAGTTTAAACTCGATTTAATCGAGGGGTTAAATTCGAAGCAGCGAATGCGGATTTGGTCGGCCAAGCCATGCCAGCCATGGCGTTCGACCATGAATTCGAGGACCTTTTGTAAGGTGACGCCATGTAAGGGGTCCTTGGGGTGGGCACGTTCCTCGGGTTCGGATGCAGTCATGTCGGAATGATTTAGAGACCGATGACGGTGACATCCACGGGGCGTTCAATCGCAAAGCGGAAGGGGACGTCCCGTTTTTCACCGGGATTTAATTCCTGGCGCCATTCTAAGAATTTGGACTCGTTAAGTTTTAAATTCTCGGTGTCCTTTTCGTAAGCGGGTTCTTCGATGACGACTTTAATGTCGGCATTGTTAGAGATTGGCAATTGATCCCAGATGACCAATTCGATGGGCGTAGGTTTGCCGTTTTTAACTTTAAAAACTTGGTCAATCACGGTGCGTGCGGTTTTGGTTCCGAAGACCCCAGATACCTCTTCCCGG